>Ga0187849_1000126_pt1 | contig 110689 bp, 114 predicted proteins | sample June2016WEW_4_10_2_FD_132412 | JGI IMG/M metagenome (GOLD analysis project Ga0187849, IMG submission 132412) | Peatland microbial communities from SPRUCE experiment site at the Marcell Experimental Forest, Minnesota, USA - June2016WEW_4_100 | ecosystem: Environmental > Terrestrial > Soil >... | reverse complement strand
GTGCACTTGACAATGTACGGTGTTCCAATAAGAGTAGCTGTGACCGAACTGTTACCAGAAAAGGCCAGTCTTCTCGTCGTTGTTGGGGGGGAGAAGGTTCCGCGGGAGTATTACCGCGAGGCCGATCTCAACGTGGCAATAACAAATCAGCCGCATTCTGAGGCAGCTGCATTAGCTATTTTTTTAGATAGGATGACCGCTGGCTCTTGGGAGGACATATCCTTCAAGGATGCCAGACTCAGGATAGTGCCATCGAACAAGGGGAAAATTGTTGAACAGTTGGACCTGAAAAAGAAAGATATTTGAGACGAGCCCCTCAATAATATGTTAGACTCGTTCATTTGAAACCATCGGCGTGATCATCCGTGTCAAATCCGTCCTTGATTGCAGTAGCCAGAGAGCTAATTGGGGAGGATGCAGTGCAGCTAATTAAGATACTCTCTGAGCAGGATGAGACAACGGATGATGAGTTGATCCAAAAGACAGGGATGAAGCTGAACAATCTCAGGAAGCTTTTGTACCAGCTTTTCGAGCAGAGCCTCGTCTCTTACAGAAGGGTCCGGGACAAAGATGCAGGCTGGTTCAAGTATTATTGGCGGATCAACAGGACTGGGCTCAGCATATTGCTCAATGCAAAGAAGCGGAAGGTTCTAGGAAAGCTGAAGGAGCGGCTTGAGTACGAGTCAAAGAATATGTTCTTCATTTGCCAAACCGATAATGTTAGATTCATATTTGAGGAAGCAATGGAAACAAATTTCCAATGCCCTACCTGTGGAGGGAGACTAGAAAGCGTCCAGAACCGCGAAGCTATCCATATCCTCAAGCTGAAGATTGAGGAGATTGAGAGTAGTCTCTCAGACTAGACTGCGAAAGTTTTAAAGGTGCTAAAAGTTTTTATCGTCTATGACGGGCCGGTAGTCTAGTTCGGTTAGGATCCCGCCCTTACACGGCGGTGGTCGTCGGTTCGAATCCGACCCGGCCCACCATTGAAATACATTATCCTGCATGTGAGACTCTTTTTAACTGCGTTTAATAGATAATTAGACATGCGCCTCTACGAATACGAATCCAAGGAAATACTCAAAGAGTACGGTCTCTCCATCTCTAGAGGCATAGTTATTTCACGTGATCATCCTGAAGAAATAGAGCAGCAGGATCTAAACCCCCCTTTAGTTCTTAAAGCCCAGGTTCCGGTTGGTGGAAGAGGGAAAGCAGGTGGGATAATCAAAGTGAAAAATGTGGAGGAGGCTAAACGGCAACTCCTCTCTCTCTTTGACAAAAATATTAACGGCTATGCCGTACAGAAAATCCTGCTCGAGGAGGAAATCTTAGCTGATAGGGAGCTCTATCTTTCCCTCAGCATAAACAGACAGGAGAAGAGTTACTCACTCGTTGCAGGCGCGTTAGGAGGAATTGATATTGAGGAGATTGCTAAGTCCAAGCCTGACACAATCTTGAAATTGTCCATTTCTCCCCTTCGCTTGATTAATAATTTTGACGTACTTGCTATATCAAACCACTTAAGTGTGCCTATGGTGAGAATAGACCCAATCGTGAGGCAACTCTTTAGCATCGCTGTTGAACTTGATGCTGAACTCGTTGAATTAAACCCCTTCGTAATAGTTGGTAATACTTCTGTCATATTGGATGCAAAGATAATAATCGATGACAGTGCCCTCTTCAGGCATCCGCTGCTAAACGAACTACCGCCGCGCGGAAAAACCAAAGAAGAAGAGGAAGCGGCAAGAATTGGCTTGAGCTATGTTTCACTAAATGGTAATATCGGGATAATAGGAAATGGGGCAGGACTAACGATGGCAACGATGGACCTGCTGCAATCAAAAGGTGGGCACCCCGCTGACTTTCTCGACGTCGGAGCAGGTGCTAAGTCTGATATATTCCGCAAAAGTATTCACCTTCTTATGAAGAATGATCGGGTAAAGGTCATATTCGTAAATATATTCGGTGGCCTAACGCGCGGTGACGAAGTAGCGAAGGGAATAATTGAAGCCTTAGGCTCTGAACCGCCAAAGAAACCTATCGTCGTTAGGTTGGCAGGGACGAATGCGATCGAGGGTGGAGAACTCCTCAGAAAGAATGGCGTCTCGGCATATTCCTCCCCTTTGGAGGCAGCTGTGAGCGCTGTGTCTAGGGTAGGTGGCACACCATGATCATCCTGCATAAGGACACACAAATTCTTGTCCAGGGGATCACAGGGCGAGAAGGCACTTTCCATACAAGGCTGATGATGGAATCTGGTGCTAATGTTGTAGCTGGTGTGACACCAGGCAGAGAAGGATCATCCGTTGAGAGTGTTCCCGTATACAATACCATAAACGCTGCTCTGTCTAAGCACCCTCACATCAAGATGTCTGTGGTTTTTGTCCCTCCTGCTCAATGCTTCGATGCAATATTGGAAGCGATTGATGCTGGTTTGCAATGGGTTACAGTAATTACTGAAGGCATCCCAGTCAAGGACACCCTCTGGCTTGTCAACTATGCAAGATATAAAGGTTCACACATTATCGGACCCAATTGCCCCGGATTAATTTCCCCAGGAAAGACAAAAGCAGGTATAATGCCTGCCAGCGCCTTCTTTCCAGGAGATGTGGGTCTAATCTCCAGAAGTGGAACACTAACATACGAAGTGGGAAGCGGATTGAAAGAGAATGGGTTTGGCGTTTCGACAGCCGTGGGTATAGGGGGCGATCCGATTGTTGGAACTTCCCTACTCGAGGCAACTATGATGTTTGAAGCGGATTCAGAGACCAATACTATAGTCGTCCTAGGCGAAATAGGTGGGGACATGGAGGAAGAGCTTGCCTCCGCAATAAAGGAGGGTGCAATTATGAAGCCTGTTGTAGCTTTTATGGCAGGCATGACAGCTCCTCCTGACAAGAAGATGGGGCATGCAGGTGCAATACTGCAATTTGGGGCTAGCAGCGCAAAAGACAAACTGGAATTATTGGTGGCTGCGGGGGCACACCCTGCACGGACACCTTGGGAAATACCCGATGTTTTGAAAGAAATAACACAGAATACAATTTCACTTGGTAAATAAAATAGAATCTACGAATGCTTTGTCCGATCTATGTCTAGAACTTCTCATAGTCGCAAACTATATACATCAGCGAATCCTCTTTCCTCTTTCCCTTCGAGATCACTTCTCTTATCATGTCGGTGGCAGTGACCATTCCCTTAAGTTCGCCATTATCAATTATGGGAAGCCTGCGTATCATCTTACTGACCATCAGTTTTGCTGCGTCAGTAACAAAACATTCTTCATCAACACTAACAACAGGCGTAGACATGATCTTTTCTATTGTTGTTTTTTTGGGATCTAACCCCTTCGCTATGCATTTTGTAATGAGGTCTCTCTCGGTTACGATTCCTGCTGCCTTCCCTTTTTCAGTGACAAGAACCGAGCCTATGCCCTCCTCTTCCATCAATTTAGCGACATCATGAATACTCATGCTGACATCCTTGCTGATGATTCTCCTCGTCATAATATCCTTAACTTTCTTCAAAGTTCTACCCCAACACTATTATTCTTACTGTGTTTATAATACTTAGCGCTAAGGTATTATTTCTGTGGAATTGTTAAATTTAGGATAATCGAGATCATCCCAATCAATTTCCCCATCTCTGACCATTCTCTCAATTGATTCCAGCCTGGATTCGATTAAATCTATGGTGAATTTCGTTAGTTCACAAACGGTCTCAAACCCCTTGTTGCCCCAAAGCCGTTCTCTGTTGAAGTAGAGGCACCTCGCGCCACATACCTTGAGATAATTGCAGGCGATGCATTCACCCACTATTCCCACCTTGTGGAGAGTCACTTCCATACTTCTATCTAACTCTCCGATAACCGACCAGCCTGCGTCAAATGAAATTGGACAGGCTCGTATCTTGCCATCTGGCATGATGGAAACTGATTCAACTCCTGATCCACAAGGAGGCACTACTCCGCCTTTCTTTATTCTTTTCAATACTCCTAAAAATGGCACTAGGCCCAAGACGTTGCCCTTAGATATTTCAGAAGCCCACCTATCAACAAGCTTCGATATGCCTTGCTTGTAGCTCCTTTCTACCCAACCTTCAAAATCAACCCAAGAATCACTCCAACCGACATCTAGTTGCCAATGTATGTGATCGAAAAACCCCAATCCCACCAAATGCATCACGTCATCATAAATGTCCGTCTGCTCCGAAACTGCCATTCTGGCAATCAGATCCCCCTGGTAACCAATCCTCTTGAGCTTTTCAACTGCCTTAATCACGCTTCGGTATACGCTGTCCCCCCTGTAATAATCCGTTGTTTTTTGGGTTCCATCAATTGAAAGAAGTATTGCGTCCATTCTATTCCAACAGTCTTCGCGCAATCTGTCGATCAAGATGCCGTTAGTCTGGATGACATATCTTTTCGCGTTGATCTTGTTAATAACTTCCTCCACAAATTTGCTGTTTACTAATGGTTCGCCGCCATAGAATGCGATTGTGGCATCGTCGTCCTTCTCAATAAAATCTTTCAGGAGCTTTAACTCATAATTTATTTTCCAAGGGACTTTATCAATTGGAAAACTCCCACCACAATACCTGCAACCAAGGTTGCATTCCCCGGTGGTAAGAATAAAATAAAGCAATCCTTTCGCCTTCATTGAACTAAAACCATTTTGCTCATATATAGCTGATCGTTATGGTGGATAATGTTGGGTGTCCTCGAATCTAAGTGCCTAAGGGAGCATGTTTGCACCATACTCTGCGATTCAGACCTTTTTCCCACATTGAAGGACCTCATCAGGGACTTCAGTAATGTTCACTATTATCGGCACCCTTCGTAACGCTGACATCTACTATTGCCTGCAGGGCGAAAAGCGGTTTAATGAGAGTGCCTCTGACAACCCAACGGAGATAGTATTTGGGACGCAACATCGCAACCATGAACGATGAACTGATCGTTCACAGAAACCTCGTATTGGCTGACAAGAACGGGGCATGTCACGGCGGGCATCTTGCTGAAGGCTCGAAGGTATTTGTAGCAGAAGTTCATCTCCGGGAACTCCCCCCTTCCCAATAAAGCGGAAATTGGACTAAACTGCAGGGCTTAACCTTTTCGCGATATAGGTTTTTACTAACTAAAACAAGAGTGCTGCCAAGTTTTTAGAAACTAAAAAACTGGCTTGTAATTATTTAGTTCAAATTATTTTTTTAAGTATACAAATCCTTTTATCTCTGAACATCTTTTCACAGAAAGAAAAGGGATGCCGATAATGTCTCCAAAAGAAAAGGCCGCTTTCGGCTCTCTGCTTGCGGCCATTCTTCTGACAGTGCTCAAACTAGTTGTCGGCATTCTTACAAACAGTCTTGCGATCATATCTGAAGCACTGCACTCTGGGATCGACCTCATAGCTGCATTTGCGACAATGATTGCTGTGACGAAGTCGGATAAACCAGCCGATTCTGATCACCTATATGGACATGGCAAGATCGAAAACATATCGAGCCTGATCGAAACGCTTCTGCTCTATGTTACTGCCATTTGGGTGCTTTATGAGGCCATCCTGCGTTTATTCGTATCGCAAGCCATAGTGGACATAAGCATATATGCGATCCTCGTCATGGCTCTTTCAATAGTTGTCAACTATAGCAGATCGCGCATATTGTACCGAACAGCTAAAAAATATAAGAGCCAAGCTTTGGAAGCTGACGCTGTCCACTTTATGGCGGACCTAATTGCCTCCGTAGTTGTAATAATCGGCATAATACCTGCTTTCTTTGGTTTCACCTACTTCGACCCCTTAGCAGCCATCGGTGTGGCGGTGATAATAATCATCATAGGATATCGGATAGGAAAGAAATCAATCAACTCATTAATGGACGCAACTCCGCTTGGTATAGTAAAACTGATATCGGAAGAAGCTCGACAGGTTCAAGGCATAGAAAAGATTGGTAGGATAAGAGTTAGAGAGTCTGGGTCAAGAACCTTTATTGATATCACCATATTTATCGACAAGGTGCTACCTCTTGAGGTCGCTCATGGAGTGACAGAAAATCTAACAAAAAGAATCCAAGCAGCCATTGTAGAATCTGATGTAGTAGTTCATGCAGAACCACTTGCTGTGAAGAGCGAAAATTTAGTTGCTAGGATAAGATCTGAAGCATCCAACTTCAACGAAATAAAGAACATTCACAACATTCGCGTCTTCGAAATAAATGGAAAATTGGCTGTTGATTTTCATTTAGAGTTAGAGGGAGACCTCCCTCTCTCTAAGGCTCATGATCTATCGACCGAACTGGAAGCCCAAATAAAGAAGCTTGACAATTCCATAGCCAGTGTTTCATCTCATGTTGAACCAATTGATGGCGGAGTGGCAAATGGCAATCTGGATAAGAAAGCAAGCGAAAAATTAAAGACTGAATTGGATGCAATTATCATGGCTTATACTGATGTAGGCTGCTACAAAAACCTCGAGATCAAAAACGTCGGAGGGAAATTATGTGTTACCCTCGACTGTCGGTTCAAGAAGGACATAACTGTCAATGATGCCCACCGAACAGCCGACCAACTCGAGGCGGTCATAAGATCAAAGATTAAAGAAATTGACACAGTTTCTATACACTTGGAACCCAGCAGTTAAACAGTCCTTCCTTTTTGCAGTCACAAAAAATATTAGCGGGTCCGGTGGGATTTGAACCCACGACCATCGACTTAGAAGGCCGACGCGCTATCCAGTCTGCGCCACGGACCCTATCTGCAAAACATATTCTTAAACCAATAAACATTTCGTAAAACCATAACGGCATAACTCTAAATATTTGCGAGTTTAATTAACCATCTAGGCGGGGGTTCCCAAGTCAGGACAACGGGGCAGGACACGAATCTCGTGTGCCAGACTTAAGATCCCTGCTTGGGTATAGGAGATCCTGCGGCGAAGGCCTTCGAGGGTTCAAATCCCTCCCCCCGCACTTCCTCGAGCCATAACTCTGGGGTCTAATCTGGCACATCCATGAACTATGCATGATGTCTTCTACCATTGGCTACTTTCACTTTAGTCAGACGTAGCCCTCGTTTAAGGGCAAGCTGCACCATCAGATCGCGTATGCCTCTACTAGGTCCCTAGCAGTAACGATCCCAGCAAGTCTCTCTTCGTCAAATACCGGCAGCCGCCTGACATGCTTCTCTGACATAAACTTGGCAGCTTTATGCACGCTGTAATCTGGCTTGATCCCAATCAATGGTGTAGAAGTGTACTCTTCTACATCCTTTTCGAGGTTACCTTTGAGGTACATGACCTTGGTCAAGAGATCCCTTTCTGTGAATATTCCCCAAGGTCTGCCCTCCTTCTTTACAATTACTGAACCTATTCTCTCCTTCCCCATCCTTTTGGCAACATCAATCACTTTCTCGTATGGAGAACTGATTGCAACTTGTTTTGTCATATACCTACTAACCCTAGCTGAGGTCTCAGGGGCATCCGGCATCGCCCTTATTAGGTCCGAAGCAGTCACTATTCCTGCCAAGTTCCGACCATCGATCACCACCAGTCTGCCCTTCTCTTTAATCATGGTTCTTGCAGCTTCTCTGATCGTGGACTGATATTTGATAATGATCAATCGAGGAGACATCACATCAGATACCTTCACCTTCTTAGGATCTTTGCTGACAGCAATCACGCGAGTCAAAAGATCTCTTTCGGTAACAATGCCTACGGGTCTATCCTGCCCCTTAATCAATAAACTTCCAATATGAAATTCCCCCATGGTCCTTGCTGCATCCAACATCGTGGCATCTTTTTCTATCATTTGTACATTGGGACTCATTATTTCAGCGACATGCATTGATTTTTTATAGTCTGTATAAGCGACATCAAGAACGCTGGGGAACTCCTCCCTGAGCGTTTTTGGCAAATGCGTAAACCCCTATTGTAATTATGTTTTGCAGAGATATAAAATAAACCCGCTACTAATTTATGGAAGCGCAACCAGCAGCGAAACAACAAAACTCTTGTCAATACAAAAAAATTAATTAACCATCTCTCTTGGTTATGATAACACAAGCCCCAGTGGCTCAGCCTGGTAGAGCACCGCCTTGGTAACACAGCCAAAGAGGCGGTGGTCGCGGGTTCAAACCCCGCCTGGGGCTCCTTAACTTAAACTTTATATAATTCTGAGAACCCCTTCTGAGTACGGTGGGGCTGTGGTCTAGCACGGTATGACGGCAAGGCGGCGGGAGTTCCGCCGCCTCGTTAAGGGCTCCAGAGGTCTCTAGAAGAGAATTGTGACCCTTGTGGGATGATTGTCTTCTGGAGCGACTAGAGCGGGGAAACCCGCATGTCGAGGGTTCAAGTCCCTCCAGCCCCACCTCTTTTTGTGAGTTGATTCCTTATAGTTCCAAGCGAAATATGCAATCAACACGCCTAATCTTCATCCAAATGCCACCCACCAACCCCACATACCCAAAAAGTCTGGGGTTATTGCTGACCAAGCCAAAAACCAAGCCCTTTAATGAATATGATCAATAAAAAAACCAACATCTAAAACATGTCCAAACTCCTCGCCTAACCAAGAGCTAGCTAAAGACCATTCGACAAAGAAGTTATAAGGTAAAATTCGCAATAATCTATACGGTGGTATTATGCCTCTGGCTTTTGTATTGGTAAATGTCGAGGCCGGTACGGACAAAGAAGTTCTGGAGAACATAAAGAAAATCCCCGAAGTCAAAACTGCTTACATGGTCTATGGAGTCTACGACATAATCGTCATGTTGGAATCAGACACGCTTGAAAAGCTTCGAGAGATGGTCACAAAAAAGATCCGGCAGCTCGATAAAGTAAGGTCGACCATGACTATGATAGTTATGGAAAACTAAGCGCAATAGCAAACTTTAAAAACCCAAACTTTTTCTTATATAACGGTACGCCGGCCAAAGTTGGTGGGTACCACCCGTTCCCATTCCGAACACGGAAGTTAAACCACCAAACGTCTGCGGTTGTACTGGACTCCGAGAGGGTCTGGGAAGCCGCGGAAGCTGGCGGCCACTTTGATATTAGAAATAAATATATCTCAGGGTCTAATTCTTAAACTGTTTATCATGGGTGATTATTAGTGGTATCAATTGGTCAGTTATTCCCTATAGGCAATGATACTTATTCACTGATCATCAACGTTGTTTGGTTCGTCGCATTCTTCGTGATAATTCTTTTCTTCAACCAGAGGATGCAGATATGGACGTACCAAAGGAATGTTGAGAACGCAACTAAAAGATTGGAGAAGCTTGCTGAGAAGAGTAGAGAAGACGCGCTAAAGACCATTAAGCAATTCGCCCCCGATAACACTGACATACGTTCTCAAGTTACCGGATTTCTTGACTTCTTTGCCATTGAACCCGTGGATAGGGACCCTTATGGAGTCCTTAACCGGCTTGAGCATATGATCGACGACAGACAGGGCAGGTTCAAAGATTTCGTTGCTCGAATCGAGCCAAATGGCAGTAAAATCGATCGGACTAAAACGGAAGGGGTACTTGAGGTAGCTATGTCGCTAAACCTCATATTCAAGGTCGTGCGCCACTACCTGCTTCTAGGCAAAAAAACTAAAAGCCTCATGATATTTGTCCAGCTGGACATGCAGTTGCCTCAAATAATGAAGATGGCAGAGGCATATTATGTTGCACAGGATACTTTTGCAACAGGAAAACCTATGGGCGATGGTCTTGGCGCACTGGTCGCTTCGAAATTCATTAACGGTGCCCCGACTAAGCCTATCGCGGAGGATATCATATATTCCGAGATCGACATATCAGGTCGAAAGGCTTTTGTTCTCAAGGCCGAGGGTCCTGATTTCACAGTAGGTAAACCTGGCGAAGCTGTAAAACGGTTGGTGGAAGGTCGCGAGGGTAAAATTGCCCGAATAATAATGATTGATGCTGCTGGGAAGTTGGAAGGGGAGACTACAGGAGAGGTCGTTGAGGGAGTAGGCGCTGCCATTGGTGACCCCGGTCCAGAAAAGTACAAGATCGAAGAAGTTGCAACGAAATATAATATACCTGTGGACGCTATCATCTGCAAGATGGATATCGACGAAGCACTTACTACCATGAAGAAAGAAGTAGTGGAAGCATCAGACATTATCGTTGAAAGAATTAAGAAAATGATAGCTGAGAGAACAAAGGAAGGCGACACTATTATCATTGCAGGCATAGGCAACACGACAGGAGTCGCACAGTAGGAGGCATAAAAATGTCCAAAAAACGACAGCTTCGGTTCACAATGATGTCGATAGCTCTGACCATGGCAGCAATTGTTCTTTTCCTGTTAGCCACCCTGGTGGACTCCTTTTCCACTTACGGGATCCCGATGATGGCGGCCGGGCTAGTGCTTCTGGTAACGTCCTGGGCCATATACTTCTTTGGAGAGAGATCGGCTAAGCCTGCCAAAGAAGAGCCTAAAGAGACTGTAATGACGGTAATAGGCTGTAAAAATTGCGATATGAGGGAGGAGCGGGCATTTGTTCAAGGCGATTACATCTTTAAAGATATGGGCCCGTGTAAAAAGTGCTCCGGCAGCTCATACATTAAAGCTATCTACGCTGTTCCTATAAAGAAGGAATAATGACTTGTTATGCGAGCTCACTCGCTAGTAGCCATAGGAGGCACCTTTGACCACTTGCACTTGGGGCATGAATCACTAATTGCAAAGGCTTTCCAATACGGTGATAGCGTGATAATAGGCATAACCTCCGACGAATTCGCCAAGAAATCAAACAAGTCAGGCATTCAATCTTTCAAAGAAAGGTCTGAAGCGCTCAGAAAATTTCTAGCTGGGAAAAAGCTCCTCGAAAGATCTTCTATTGTTCCTTTGAACGACCCTTACGGCTCTTTAATACAGGAACCAAGGATTGGCGCTGTAATTGTAACTGATGAAACCCTCCCCAGAGCTGAAGAAGCTAACAAAATACGATCAGACAAAGGCCTCAATAGAGCAAGGATCTACGTCATACAAGTCATAAACGCAAAAGATGGTGGATCCATATCTTCCACAAGAATAAGAAACAAAGAAATAGACGAGAAAGGTAATCTAATAAGCTCTTGAATACAGAGGCAAAAGTCTGATGGGAGGACTAGAGGTTGTCTCTTAGCCAATCTGAGGCTCAATTGCTTGAGTGTTTAAAGAAATTGGGCGGTCAGGCTAACGCCTCGCAACTTTCATCCGAGCTTAAACTCCCAGAAAGTTCTATATTCCCGCTCTCAAACCTACTGGCAACTAAGGGATTTGTGAACGTGACTGAAACTCTCCATGAGAATTACATTCTGACTGAAGAAGGCGTTTATTGTTTAAGGAATGGTCTCCCGGAAACCCGCATGTTAAATTTCATTTCCTCCCATGGGGGATCAGTTCCCCTGAAATCTTTGGCTTCAGTATTGAAGCCCAACGAAGTCTCTGCAGCTATTGGCTGGGGACGAAAGTCTGGTGCTATAACCATAGAGAAAAGAGACAATTTGCCAAATGCGTTACTAAAGCATAAACAAAAATCCGAGCTAGAAGAACTGCTCTACAAATTGAAAGCAGACGGCGAGAAATCTTCATTGAGCCCCTTGGATCAGGCTTTATCACAACCATTGATAGAGAGAGGTCTTGTTATTCTAAGGGAGCGCACTGAGATCGTCCTCCAAATGATACGGGAACCCGAATCGGCAACAATTCTTAATGCATTGACATCCGATCTTATCAGGAGTGGTAAATGGAAAGGTTCGATATTGCGTCCCTACGACGTTACTGCTTCGCCACCATCACTCAAGATAGGCAAGAAACATCCTTACCTACAATTTTTGGAAGAAGCTAAGGAGATTCTTTTTGACATGGGTTTCGAAGAGACCTCCGGGCCATATGTTGAAAACGAGTTCTGGAACTTCGATGCCCTCTTCCAAGCGCAGGAACATCCCGCTAGAGCTGTCCATGACAATTTCCAGTTAAAGGGAATTACCCCGATTATTGACGCTCCTGTCGCTCTGATTCAAGCAGTGAAGTCCGCTCATGAAAACGGTGGTGGCACAGGGTCGAAAGGCTGGGGGTATAGTTGGAATATAGACATAGCTAAGCGCCCAGTTCTAAGAACCCAAACAACTGCAGTCTCTGTTCGCTCTCTTTTCGATCGTAGGACCCCGCCCGTGAAAACCTTCTGCCTTTCCAAGGTATTCCGGCCAGACCTAATAGACTCAAGGCATATGGTCGAATTTGGCCAGCTAGATGGTATACTGGGCGACCATGGCATTAACGTAAAACACCTTCTAGGTATTCTCACCGAATTCGGGAAACAGTTAGGCTTTAACGAGATCAAATTCACGCCGGGCTATTTTCCCTTTACTGAGCCTAGCATCGAAGCGTACGTGAAGCATCCGAAACTAGGATGGATCGAATGCCTTGGTTCTGGTCTGTTCAGACCTGAAGTTTTAGCGCCCCTTGGCATCAAGTTCCCTGTGATAGCGTGGGGGATAGGAATCGACCGATTGGCCATGATCAGACTCGGCCTCGACGATGTAAGGGAACTGAATACTTTGAACCTCGAAGCGCTGAGGGAATGGAGATGGTGGTAGTTGCCAACAGTAACCTTCGATATTGACGACTTGATGAAATTAGCAGGCATCTCCATTACACGAGAGGCGCTGATCGAAATCCTCTCCTCCTTGAAATGCGAAGCAGAGCTTGAAATTGGGGCAAAAATGACTGTCGAAGTGACATCTGACCGACCAGATTTCTTCAGTTGCGAAGGGCTAGCCCGGGGTGTAAGACTCTATGCCAAGGGGGGTAAGGGTTATTTCCCAAAGCATTCAAGTAGCGCACCAATTCAACTCTACGTCCGTCCCTCGGTCTCGGAGATCAGACCCTTCATCGTCGCAGCTGCCATTCACGACGTTCAACTTAGCAATGAAGCCATGGTTCAGATAATGCAGCTCCAAGAAAAATTACACAATACTTATGGTTCAAAGAGGTTCAAAGCATCAATTGGAGTCTACAATCTCGACAACATGCAACCTGATATGATTTATGAAGCTCTGCCCCCAGAGGATTTTTCCTTCGTTCCGCTGGAAGAATCTCGAAGGATGGACGGCAGGGAAATCCTCCGAGACACAGCAAAGGGCAGGGAATATTCACCTATCCTAAAGAGTTTTAGCAAATACCCCTTACTGAAAGACTCTCGTGGTACCGTTCTGTCCATGCCCCCCATAATAAACAGCGAAGAAACACGCGTGAGCGAAACAACTAGGAACCTATTCATTGATGTCACAGGCACAGACGAAAAAGCGATCAACCTGTGCCTCAATGTAATGGTGACCTCGATTCTTGAACGGAGTGGAAAAGTGCAGAAGGTGGAGGTCAATTACAAGAACAAAAAAGTTGTAACCCCCATTTTGGGCAAGACAAAGCAACTGCTGAATTTGGCTACAGTTAAAGCTGTATCCGGACTATCACTCAAACCGGATCAAATTATCAAACTCCTTAACCGCATGGGCTTCGAATCTAGGCCTGCAAGTGGCAAACAATTGGAGGTGACGATACCCCCATACAGGGTTGACATAATCCACGAAGTGGATCTAGTAGAAGACATCATAATGGCTTTTGGTCTGAACAACATGCATTCCGAATTCCCTGCGGTGGCATCGATAGGGAAACCCCTTTTCGGTAGCAAATTCAGATCGCGAGTCAGAGACCTGATGGTGGGTATGGGTTTCCAAGAGATCTCAACTTATCTGTTGAGTAACAAAGCCCTTGAGGACAAAGCCTTATGCGGAGTGACTGGCGCTGTGGAGATAGAAAAGCCAATATCCTCAGAATATTCAGCAATTAGGACATCATTGCTCCCTAAATTGCTCTTGTTCCTTGGTAATAATGCCCATGTTCCATACCCCCAAAGGATCTTCGAATATGGCGATGTTGTCAAGGTTGTCAATGGGGTTGCAGTCACTTCTACTCAGCTTGCGGCTGCAATAAGCGATTACAAGGTAAGCTTTGAAGATATTCAAGCGGTTGCGCTTTCACTCTTCAAGAACCTATCAAAAGAGATAGAATTCCGCCCTATTGCCAGAGAACCTTTCATTGATGGACGCGCCGCAGCAGTCTTTATTGATGACAAAAAGATCGGCAGTCTGGGCGAGATCTACCCGAGGCTATTGATAGATTTTAGGATCGACACCCCAGTTGGGATGATGGAACTAAACTTGTCGAGTCTGCTTTCTTTGGAAAGTTTATTTCGAGGGTAATGCAGATCCTATTCTGCGATGAAGTGGGAGCTGAGCACTGTAGGGCGACACCGCGGGTAAATAGGAGTCTCGTGAGTGGAGCGTAGCTCAGCCATGATCGGGGCCTAACCCACACCCGCTACAGCCCTACAGTTCAAATAATTAAATAAGGGGGACGCAAATCAAAATCAATGGCAGGCTGCTGGATAGGTCCCGTTGTGAGAGAGCCCGTCCAAGAGGGATGAAAAATCCTGTCAGTGAGGTCGGGTGTTAGCTTCGGGCTACACAGTAGTCTGCCAACCAAAAGCAGGTGTTCAAAATGGACATGGTGTCAAGGATTGACCTGGTTACAAGAAACACTTTGGAAGTGATCACAAAGGAAGACGCAGAGACAGTCTTTCAGAACAACGCCTCGCCAAAAGGCTATATTGGGGTCGAACCCTCGGGGCTATTCCACATCGGCTGGGTGATTTGGACCAATAAATTCAAGGATCTCATGGAGGCTGGGGTCAGGATGACCCTTCTCGAGGCTACGTGGCATGCATGGATAAATGACAAGTTCGGAGGGGACATGGAAAAGATCCAGCTGTGTGCCTCCTATATTGAGCATTGCCTCAAGGCTTTGGGGGTCGATCTCACCAAAGTAAATAGAGTTAAGGCCGAAGAGATGGTTAATAAAAAAGATTATTGGGAAAACCTGCTTAAGGTTGCCAAGAGCCTCTCGCTTTCGCGGGTAAAGCGGGCAGTAACCATAATGGGCAGAAAGGAAGATGAAACCTCTATCGATTTCTCCAAGCTAATCTACCCATGCATGCAGGTTGAGGACATCTTCTACCTAGATCTGGACTTCTGCTTAGGCGGGATGGATCAAAGGAGGGCGCATGTCCTCGCCAGAGAGGTAGCAGAGACCTATGGATACAAAAAACCTGTGGCGATCCACACTCCATTACTGTCGGGGCTCCAAGGCGTATGCAGGATGGACGTCGTAAATGAGAAGGAGCAGGATGTGATGGATTACAAAATGAGTAAGTCGAAGCCAGAAACCTGCATCTTCATCCATGATTCCCCTGAAAGCATAAAAACCAAGCTTAACGCAGCATACTGTCCGCCAAAGGAGATCACTGGGAACTCTGTCCTTGACATTGCGCGCTACATTCTAATGTACAAGAACGACTTCGCAATAAGGAGACCCCCAAAATACGGCGGAGACGTGAATTTTACGTCTTCACAAGAGCTCATTAGCGCCTATCAGCAAGGTAGCATCCATCCACTGGACCTAAAAATTGCAGTATCCGACGGCGTTGCTACCATGCTCGCTCCTGTGAGGGAATACTTCGCCAAGGAAAGCGAAGCAAAAAAAATGTTAAATATGCTGTATCCGAGCCTCAAAAAGTAACAGTAAGGTTTTTAAGCCAAGATTTCAAACTTCATCCAAGCAAAAAGTTCATGAAAGAATGAGGTAATGTTTACATGTATAATCATTATGGAAAAAAATCAGTAAGCGTAGCCCATGACCTCTTGGAGGTCTAGTTAGGAAATTCAGGGGGTAAAAAATATGGGCGGCACGCCAACCACTGCAAAGTATACTATATACGCTTCTATTGAGATTGAAGGCGTCGTAGACAAACCCGATGTTATAGGTGCAATTTTTGGCCAGACTGAAGGCCTCCTCGGTGAGGAACTAGACCTGAGGGAACTCCAGAAAAGTGGCAGGATCGGAAGGATTCAGGTCGACCTAGAGTCGAAATCGGGCAAGTCCTACGGCGAAGTGATTCTTCCCTCGAGCCTTGACCGGGTCGAGACAGCGATCGTAGCTGCAGCAATTGAGACCATAGATAAGGTGGGGCCCTGCACTGCGAGAGTCTCGGTGAAAAAGATCGAGGACGTCAGGGAAGAGAAGAGGCGCAAGATTGTCGATCGCGCCAGGGACATCCTTGTTCACTGGGAGACTGAAGGTGCGTTTGAGATAAAGGAACTCTCGGAGGAGATAATGAAATCTGTAAGGGTCCACGAGATAGCGAAGTTTGGACAGGACAGCCTGCCAGCTGGACCAGATGTCGAAAAGACCGACACGGTGATAATCACCGAAGGGAGAGCAGATGTAGTCAACATGTTACGACATGGTTATAAGAACGTAATCGGCATGGAAGGCGCCTCTGTCCCTGAGACTATAAAGGATCTCAGTAAGAAGAAGACAGTCATTGCCTTCGTCGATGGAGATAGGGGTGGAGAGCTCATCCTAAGAGAACTCCTCCAAGTTGCGGACCTAGACTATGTCGCAAGGGCTCCTGCTGGCAAAGAGGTCGAAGACCTCACGGGTAAGGAACTTGCTAAATGCCTCAGAGGAAAGGTTCCAGTTGAACAGTATCAGCTAGCAATAGGAGACAAGCGGCAGGAGGCTCAAAGGAAGCAAGAACCCCTACGCGAAGTGGTAGCTGATGCTATCGCCGAAGTGCAGGAGAAGGTTCCCGAAAAACAAGAGGAGAAGGAACCTGAGGTCGTTCAATTGCCAGGGGTCGACATGCAAAAAGTCAAGGCAATGGTAGAGCAGCTTCAGGGAAGCCTCGAAGCTAACATCCTTGATGAATCTTGGGAACAAAAACAGAAGGTGGCGGTAAGGGAATTAGCTGATACCCTTCAGAACACGGGGGAAAAGGTGCATGCAGTTGTATTCGATGGGGTAATAACGCAGAGGCTCCTCGACATATCCAACAGCAAGGGCGTAGTTTTCTTGATTGGCGCTAGGATAGGTAACATTGCTAAGAGGCCTCAGGGAATAACTATCCTAACCTTCGAGGACGTCACTTCACGCTAAGGTACATAACAAGCGCTGACTCGCCGTCAACATAATACCCCTCTATCTTATCTTCTGCCAAAAAACCAGCTTTCTTGTAGAGATCTATTGCTTCTACGTTCGACTCCCTTACTTCCAAGCGCACTGACTGAACACCCTTCAGGCGCAATCTTTCAACCGATTTTGCCAGAAGCTGTCTTCCCACGCCGCTTCTCCGCTTTTCCTTGCTGACTGCAATGGAAATGATGTGGCCAACAGTCTCGTACCTGACTACCCCAATCGCATATCCTAATATTAAACCTTCAGAGAGTGCCACAAGGTAAGCGCCAGGAAAAAAGAGGAACGCCTTTAGCAAGCCCTTCGGGTAAGGGTCAGGAAAGGACTCTTTTTCTATCTTGTAAATCTCATCAAGATCGTCCAAACTAGCATCCCTAATAACTAAATAAGGACTAGACATATCAGGACAGTATTATTTACATATCGTCTTACAAATAACTCTCTTGTAGTGTGCCAAAAATTGAGGATAATCGAGAGCGATAAAAAACGAGGATCAGTGGAAGTCGAGGTAGAAGATTCTGATGATCTGTGGCATCTCTACAACCTCATCGATCGGGGTGACACAGTATGTGGCAACACGCTGAGAGAGGTAAAAGTATATCGTGGCGGTGAAGATGAGCGCGGAGGGCGCAGAAGGGTATACCTCTGCATAAAGGTCGACGATCTGGGGTTTCAAACCTTTACGGAGAGGTTGCGGATAAAGGGGCAAATCCTCACAGGCCCAGACGACATGAACATTCAAGGATTGTACCACTCTTTTTCAGTAGGCACAAGGGACAGGATAAGCATAGTAAAGGAGCATTGGCTTTCGTTCCACAAAGAGCGCTTGGAAAGGGCGCTTTCGAAGGAGAGACCAAAGGCTGTCATTGTTACAATCGATGAGCAAAATGCCTCGGTTTTCATGTTAAGGGACTACGTCATGCAGGAATTGCTAACCATTGAGTCCAACATACCTGGCAAATATGTGGACTCAGGTGACCGATCTGCCATAAAAACCAAGTTCATCTCATCCGTTGGAGAGGAAATAGGCAGGGTTCTAGAAAGGGAAAAGTCGGACGTTATCGTCGCTGGTCCTGGCTTTACAAAAGGCGACCTTGCTCGATATCTCAAAGACAAGCTGAAAGGGGTCAATATAATCGAGGAGACTACATCAAGCACTGGTTCGCCTGGCGTAAGGGAAGTTATGAACCGAGGGGCGCTATCAAAGATAATGAAAAATTCTACCATAATGCGGGACTCACACCTTGTTGATGAACTCCTGAGTCGGCTAGCTTCAAAACCAAGCCTCGTAGCCTACGGAAAGGATGAGGTTGCACTGGCTGTGGAAAGGGGGGCAGTGGACTCCATCCTTGTATCAGAACGGCTTTTCAAAGAGATAACGCCAGAGCAGCGAAAAGAGGTGGAGTCGATTTGCAAAAAGGTAGAGGGCTACGGTGGCAAGGTGTTCTTTATTGGTGGAGAGCACGAGAAGGGGCGGCAGTTGATTGGGTTGGGAAGTGTCGCTGCCTTCCTCCGTTTTCCCATCTAACAGGGGTATTCTGTAAATCTCTCTCTGGTAGCTGTTGGGTATTCCTCAATATAGCTGATCTTCGAACCAGGCAATGCTCGCTTTATCTCCAAAATGAGCTCTTCTGGTGCCTCAACAACTTTGCCATCTGAAGAAACCCCAATCATATATGGGGGAAGTCTCAACTTTTTAGCCAACAATGCCTTCATCTCCCTCAGACTACTGCACTCAGAGCTTACTATGAGCTTGGATAGCAATCCTTCCTCAGAGACCTTTTCGTATGGCCGTGCGACATTGTCGCCCCTTTTAATCAGCCTCTTCTTGGTCTGCACAGCATCCTTCACCACACTGGAGCAATAGTGTATTGGAATCCTAATGCCCTCTTTTTCTGCCCAATCGATTGTTGCGAGCGCAGACTCTTTGCTCTTCAAGACAGCAGCCATGCTTTCACTATCGAGAGTGAAACCCCTCTGCTTAAGTTGGTACGCGTTCTGGGGGCAGAACTCCAGTTGGTTGATGTTGAGGAAATCCGCTTTGATATTATCCAGGAACATTACGAATTCCTTGATTGATTTCTCGTCGCCTGGTATTGCAGGCACCTCACCTCCTGAAAAGATCCCAAGTTCCTTAGCGATCTTTATCTTCTCCCAATCCCCTCGCTCAGGGTGGAACCTTAGTTCGTCGAGCCCGGCATCACTTAACCTAGAAAGAACCTCGCGGTTAATGTGTCTTCCATTTGTGTAAAGGTGGATGTGGTGCTCCTTGCCAAAGAAGCCCTTCAGCAGCTTGATATATCGTAAGGTCCTGCCTAGTTTTAAAATTGGATCACCACCAGTTATTCCCGTCCCCTCCGCGTCTATCGCCCTTGCTTCTAGGATGATGTCGAGATCATTCTTCACCAATACTTCATCTGCATAAATGACGTCCAATCCCTTCCGACTCTCGCTGAGGGGGCAATAATAGCAGGATCTATCGCAGATGCCAGTCACAAATAGTACGAGCTTCCTGCCCCTCAGGCATACCTCGCATCCAGGAGGGAACATTTTATCCACAGCGGAGGTATATCCAGAAACCTATTATTATTTTCACCTTATAAGAGGACCTCAGATACAAGAGCAAGCACTACTACGCCCAACGGAAGCTGAACAGCAATAACGGATTACCACAAACGCCCTAAACTTTCTCTAGTGTAAGGTCAATATTTAAAGCCAAGACCCCGCCGCTGGAACAGCCTTTTCAAGTTAGGGTCTCTGGAAATTCGATCCCGAAGTTTGCTCTCGAAGGATTCGTCATCTTGAAGCCTCTCCTCGTAATATACTCCGGTTCTACCTATGTCATCCCTTCTTGTGAGTACCCTGATCCTCTCCTTCACCAATTCCTGGCTGACTCCAATCACTCTTGCGGCTTCCTCGCTGTTGTCTATGATAGAGTACTCGTGATGTCCGTAGACAGTAGGAACAATCATCATCAACCTCTTGTCCACACCCGGTACTCTTGCCCCCTCCCTCAACTCTTTTAGCCCGATCTCTCCACCAAACCTGTAAAAATCCCGTTCCTTGCTCCTAAGTGGAAGGAGTGGGAATGTGACCTTCACCTTCTCGTTTATGTAGATTAATGCCTTTACCACATGGGCCGGCGTGGCTTGTTCCAGTTCTCTTCTGGATATTTCAAACCCCCCTGAGGTGATCGCAGTCTCAATTAGATAGGAGGGGTTGGTTTCTGGGGTGAAAATATCGATGTCGCTCTTGTTATTGACATCCCCCCTTGCTACGCTGCCATGAACTATAGACTCTACACCTTTGGATTCAAGCGTGACCATGATCGGTGTGGCAACCTCGCGAAGACCCTTCAGGATCTTCCAGCGATCTTTCGGATACACCACCTCCCTTTGCTCATATACCCTTGACACTTTTTTTGCCATTTTTATCGCCCCTGGCGGTCAGCTCTACACTGGACGTGATCCATTCAAGGTAATCCTTGGATTCCACCTATAACCTTAAAAGCTATGATTTCTGCCACTGTATGGCTATGGAGTTGCTTTACGATTTTTATAATTTCATCCAATCTGCTCTCCAGGCTCTTGATTACAAGGAGATGCTCCTTCGCCTTCTCCATCTTCCCCTGCCACTTGAATATTGAGGTGACATTATCAATAATATTTACGCACGCAGCGTATCCTCCTTTTGCAAGAGCTTCTGCGATATGCTTTGCCTCCCTCCTTTCTCCGACAGTTATAAAAATCACGATGTACATCGAGTCTCACCAGTTAATGTTCAATCAACGAGCCATAATATTGTTTAGGGTGGAAAAGTGGAGTCTTGGATTATATTCCTGTGGGTATTCGCCGTCTTCTGGACACTTCTATTCATCATTAGGCATTACCTCCCGAAGAGCGTCGACGTGAAGCCTTTTCTGGTTATGTGGAAAACTACCAGATTTAACAACTTCATATATAGGCTTGGCACTTTGGGAAAATCACTATGGAAAGCCTTTTTCACGTTCGGAATAGCGATCTGCGCTGGAGGCGCAATTTACATAACCTACGTACTGGCTCAAAACCTCTTCTTCCTGTTTTTCAAAACGGAAAACGCGTCCCCCGTCTCCCCTTTGATACCTGGTCTGACAATCTCGCTGGACCTCAATACCCTCTTCTTCTTCGGGTTTTCAGTTGCGGTTGTCATGATCTTGCATGAGCTCTCACACGGCTTGGCAGCAAGAGCGGAGGGCATCAAGGTGAAAAACACCGGTCTCCTCCTTCTAGCAGTAATACCCGGTGCTTTCGTTGAACCAGACGAACAGGATCTGGTAAAAGCAAAGAAATCCTCCCAGACTAGGGTATACGCAGCTGGATCAACCACTAACATTCTACTTGGCATAATTGCATTAGTTATTCTTGCCAATGCTGTTTTTGTACTTTCCCCATTCTACAGCACAACTCCCAGCGGGGTTCTTGTAGTACAAGTGGGTGCAGGAACCCCTGCACAAGGCGTTCTTCAAACATGGGACGCCATAATTGATATCAATGGTTCGGCAATTAACAGCTCGCAGGCTCTTGTCCAAGTATTAAACGCTACTAAAGCTAACAGCACCGTCCCATTGACAATCCTCAGAAGTGGATCAGAATTGCAACTTAACTTTTCGTTGGGAACCAATCCAACAACGAACTCAGCTTTCATTGGAATAAACAGTATTAACTATTTCGCTCCCAATGCACCCTATTTCCCAGTAACATTACCATTCTACTTTACGGGAACATTCTCATGGTTATATCTTCTATCTTTAAACGTAGGACTCATTAACATGATGCCAATTCCAGGTTTAGATGGCGATCGTTTCTCAGCCATACTTCTACAATTCGTTATAAAGAAAGAGAAGTTGTCACAGCGCCTGAGCAATGTACTGAGGTGGAGCTGCTTGGCCATACTTGTCCTGAACCTGGTTCTCAGTTTCTCCGTCTTTGGGCTGGTCCACTTCGGCTAATGGTGACTAGCCGTGTCCTCTCCCCTGTGCCACTGCGGGAAAGCCGGATTCTACTTGCGCCAGCATTCAGGAGATGTGCTCTGCAAAAAATGTTTTGTTAAAAGCGTGGAGCGGACGGTTCTCAAGACTATCAAACGAGAGAAGCTCTTTGTTCTAGACGATCGAATTATGGTCGCACTATCAGGAGGAAAAGACAGCATAGCCCTGATCCACATCCTTTCAAAGGTAGAGCGAAGCTATGGGGCAGAGCTCATAGCGGTTACAATCGACGAAGGACTAAGCGGCTATCGGGAAGAGGGTCTTGAGATTTCCGCTAAGGTTGCGAAAGACCTCAAAATTGAGCACAGAGTCATCACGTTCAAGGAGGTTTATGGGCACTCACTGGAAGAGATCTGCAAAATAGCGGAGGAGAAGGAGATTGGCCTTCTCGGTTGCACGTTCTGCGGGATCCTTAGGCGGCGCCTCCTCAATGACTATGCCTGCAGAATAAACGCGACAAAGGTGGCAACTGGGCATAATCTCGATGACGAGGCTCAGACAGTGCTGATTAACGTGTTAAGGGGCGACGTCTCTCGCCTTGCGCGGCTAGGGGCCAAACCAGTCGCGACCAGAACTGGTTTCATACCTCGGGTAAAGCCTCTCCGATATGTGCCAGAGCGGGAGATTGCTACTTACGCCTACCTCAAGGGCTTTCCGCTCTATGAGCGCGAGTGCCCTCTCGTCCGCGCTTCCCTTCGTGATGAGGTAAGGGACATCCTGAATTGCATAGAGGTACGACATCCCGGAACCAAATTTTCTGTTGTAAGGGGCATAGATAGGATCTCAGATCTTCTCAAAGACAAGGTGGTTGAATCAGAAGTACGTCGGTGCAGCAGATGCGGCTCTCCAACTGGGCGAGAAGTCTGTAGGATGTGCGAAGTCCTCTCCATGTTAGGGATAGATAGTACTTTTATAAATCACCTCACTGAATGAATGAAATGGTGCGACAGGCAGGGCTGGAGGGTTCGGCCTCCTCTCCGCCATAAACGGTCGTCATGATGGAGCCAGTAACCTATGGAGGCGGAGAAACCAGCCATAGAACCTAGGGAAGTTGGCGTGGAAGTCTCGCCCAGCGGGGATGTTGGAGCGGGGTGATCCCATCTGGAGGGATGGGTTTCCCGCATACCGGGTGAACCGGGTTAGGTCCGGAAGGGAGCAACTCTAAGCTCGGACAGCACCGTTCGCAGGATAACGGGATGGATGCTGACCCACCCAAAGGTTTGTGGTATGGGTCTCCCACTTTATAGGAGCTGTCGCACCTTCTCTGTGCTAAAATATTTAACCCTCCTTTCTCTCTCTTCATATGAACGCCGGGATACCCTAGCCTGGTAGGGGGCTGGCTTGCTAAGCCCGTGTCTCGATAGGGACTCGGGGGTTCAAATCCCCCTCCCGGCGCCATGCAATTATGCTCAAGTTAATGCTAGAGCTATTTTAAAACCAAACTTTTTTGAGCGATATCTATAATAATTGGGTCAATCTGCTTTCTTACGTTATGGGGCTGTAGGCTAGCTTGGTCTAGACTGCGAGGCTTGGGCCCTCGTGACCCCGGTTCGAATCCGGGCAGCCCCATCTCGTGAACATTTCTTCGGATCTCGAACCCAAGTATTACTAAATACAGTTTTAGTAATATTTATATCCGGCTAAACTTATTCTTTATTCAACACTTCCCACATTTTGATGGTGTTTTGGTTTGGGCTTTTTTAAGATCACCTTCAACGTTTTCGGCAATATACCGAGAGTATGTGTCCACAATTCTGGTTGTAATTTCCATTGTATTGGATGCGCGTACAAGATCAAAGCTGCAAATATTGGGGCAAATGAGCACGAAAAAATACTCAGGACTGAAGAAATCCTCGATGCTCTAGAAGCTCTGAAACCCCATAGAGTCCACTTCTTGGGGGGAGAACCGACCATCAACCCTGATCTGAAGACTATTGCCATGTATGCCCATGAAGACTTGGGAGCAATTACAAAAATTGGCCATAGTAATGGATCAGAACGCATACCTGATTTCATCGATGAGGCGTCAGTGAGCATAAAGGCTTACGTTGAAGCTCTGCACGTGCGGTACACCGGTGTCTCCAATAAATCGGTTTTATGTAACTTTGAGAATGCCTATGATCGGGGAATAAGGCTCGAAGCTAGTACAGTGCTTATCCCGCACATGATCCCAGCAACTGAAGTCGAACAAGTGGCAAAGTACATTGCAAAGATCGATCCAAATATCCGCTTTCACATAACTGGCTATATCCCAGTTCCTGGCGTCCCCCTCCGTGCCCCTACTAGCGATGAATTGAAAGTGGCAGTGATTGCTTCTCGAAAACACCTGAAGCAGGTTGAATCTTCCAGACTCCGCGCTGTGGATCTGGTCAATCTCAGGAGTTCTAACCCTGAATTTATGAGTATCAGGGTCGCATAATGCTTCTTTCGATAAATTTGCTAGAAAGAAATCAGAGAAAGGCTCTGATCTTTTCAATCCTGCTCTCTCTCTCCTTACCTATCCTCTCAAGGGTCCTGGCTGCGTTGGGAAGGAACCCCAGCTTTTTTGATGCGTCAAAATAGAACGACGACGCTTTCTGCTCGATCCCAACTGCATTATTCGCCCCTCCCGCAAAGTCAGGGATTTCGAATTTTGCTTCGTAATTCGTAGAGTCTATCCCGGTTATAGCCTCGAGAATCATCTCCTGCATCTCCATCCTCCTCGTCTTTTCCAAAGTCTGCTTATTCTTCTTCGAGGCATCAGAAAACTCGCAGATGCTCCCCTTTGCATTCTCCAAGGCTTTCTGGGAGAGGCCATCATAGAACTTGGATGTCGTATCCTCGATCTCGATGGCGTACTTCAGTATGGCACCGAACGTACCCAACTGCACCTAAAACCACCTGGTGATGGCAATCTTCTTCTGTGTGTAGAACTCTACTCCATCCATACCCTGGCCATGGAGGTCCCCAAAGAAAGATTCCTTGTAACCACCGAATGGGAAGAAGGCAATGGGCGCTGGGACACCGATGTTTATGCCAATGTTTCCTGCGTCGACCTTATATGTGAACTCTCTCGCTGTCTTGCCATTAGTGGTGAAGATCGCGGCCGCATTGCCGTAAACTGAGGTGTTGGCTAACTTTATTGCCTCGTCCAGGGTCGTTACCCGCGTGATGCCAATTACTGGGCCGAATATTTCTTCCTTAAATATCGTCATATTAGGAGTAACATTGTCGAAGATGGTTGGTCCTATGAAATAACCCCTAGGGTACTTCTCACTCTTCACCCTCCTTCCATCAAGAATCAGTGTGGCTCCCTCATCTATTCCCTTCTGGATGTATTTCAAGACAGTCTGAAGTTGCCCCTCTGAGGCGAGTGGCCCCATCTGGGTATCGGAATCCAGGCCATAGCCTACTTTGACTTTAGAAGCGGCTTCCAACAATGCTTTCTTGAAAGGTTCGTATGCCTCCCCAACTGGAACAAAATTCTCACCAGCGAGGCATCTCTGACCCGTGCATCCACATGCTGACGTAATGCTCGCGGATATCGTATTCTTCATATCTGTGTCAGGCATTATGACAATGAAGTTCTTCGCTTGTCCTTGGCACTGCGCCCTCATGCCTGTCTCGGCTGCCTTCTTGTAAATGTGCCTCGCAACTGCCGATGATCCGACAAAGGACACTGACTTGACATCATGGCTTGAAAGAAGAGCGTCGGACACATCCCTGCTTCCGTTCACCAGGTTTACGACACCTAGTGGAAACCCTGCTTCATCGGCAAGCTGGATCAGCCTTTGAGCAGTTAAGGGAACCTGGCTCGATGGTTTCAGGATGAAGGTGTTACCGCACGCTATCGCCATGGGAAGGAACCACAGAGGGATCATTGCAGGGAAATTATAGGGCGTAAGCCCCACACAGATGCCCAACGGCTCCCTGCAATAAGACTCATCGATCCCCTTCGCAACATCCCACTCAATGTCGCCCAACATCATTGTTGGGATGCCTGTTGAAAGTTCGACGGTTTCAATACCTCTCTTTATGTCTCCTCTAGCCTCGTCGAGCGTTTTGCCATTTTCCTTAACAATGATCTCCGCGATCTCTTCAAAATTCTCGTCTAGGAGGCTCCGATATTCGTATAAGTACCTCACCCTTGTCGCTGGGGGTGTGCACCTCCACTCCCAAGTTGCTTCCTTCGCTGCTTTTATTGCCGCTTCGACATCCTCTTTGTTTGACTTGGGAACCTTGGCCAGGATCTCTAGTGTGGCCGGATTAACTACATCGAGCGTCTCCTTCCCCTTTGCCTCGACCCATTCGCCTTTGATATAATTCTTTAAGAGTTCCACCATATCTTACCCGCCCAAATTGACTAATAATGCCAGTTTATGCTATTAACTTCTAAGGTTGTTTTATACTTAATATTTAAACTTTTATCATTATGTCAATCAATTTATAACTTGTTAAGTCGGCTATTCTTGAAAGTGGCGATCGCTATCATGAAAATATTAAGAAGCTATGAATTTGTGATAGTGAGGTTCACAGCATGAAGACTAAGAGTGCTGGCAATGTGCTCATTGTTCGCCTTGACGAAGACGATGAAGTGGTCTCTTCAATCAAAGACATTATGAAACATGAAGAGCTGGTTTCTGGAATAGTTGTCTCCTTCATAGGCGCCCTTAAGAGCTGCCGCCTCATCCTCAAAAAGGGCTTGGAGGAGTCAGTCAAGACCCACATGGAAGCAGTGGGTAATGGAAACCTGTCCTACTATAAAGGAGAGCCATTCGTGCACATTCACGTCTCTGCGGGGAGTGATAAAGGCGTATTGGTCGGTCATCTTCTCGAAGGTGTCGTTGACGTCTTCTGCGAGATCGCGATAATCCCAACAGAAATGAGACTGACTAGAAAATACGAAGCAAGCTTAGCTGAGAGCGGTGTAACTGTGCCTTATATTCTGGATTTCGAGTGATCCACCATGACCATTTTGTCAGATGCAGAGATACTCGAATGTTTGTGCAGCGGAGAGCTCAGGATTGATCCCTTCTCGGACAAGTCTCTCTCCCCTGCTGGTTATGATCTGCGTAATGGCGCCTCGACAGCTATTGACGTAGGCAAGCAGAGCCTGCTCCACACTATGGAACGCCTTGAGATAGGGCCCTCAATATGCGGGCAGATCTATATCCGCTCCTCCTTCGCGAGAGAGGGCCTCGTAGGGAGCTTTGCCTTTATAGATCCTGGCTTTAAAGGGCAATTGACATTAGCATTTATCAATATGGGGATCTCTAGGGTGGAGATCGCAGAGGGTGAGCGGATAGCACAGGTCGTCTTCAACAAAATGGGCTCCTCCTCAAGTAAACCCTACTCCGGAAGGTACCAGAACAGCACAGGTACTGTCAGCAGCAAGAGGAATTTTTAATCAAATATATAAAAATTAAAATAGCCCTTGTGTAAAAAATGATATGGGTATTGCAGAGGGGTCATGCTTGATAGACGAGACGAGGTATGAATATCTTAAAATGCAAATACGATCTGTCGAGTTCCTCCGTCTCGCCAAGGAATTATACAGCTACCAGGAACTTATGCAACTTACAGGCATTCCAATAACGGTTCTGAACCGCTACGTGAAAGGACATATACTTCCTAGCCCCGAAAGGGCAACCTCTATACTGGCAAAGCTGGAAAAGGGCTACGATGTAACCAGGCACATAATGGATAAAGTAGGTTTTGACAAGGGTGGCTTTTTGGACAACACAAAGATCGTGGGCGATACACTTCTACTGAGGTTCATTGCCAACCACGTTGTGCAGAAACTTGCCGGAAAACGAGTGAGCAAAGTGCTTACGGTCGCTGTTGACGGCATCCCTCTTGCGGTTCATATTGCTGACGCATTCGGGGTTCCGTTCATCTACGCAAAAAAGGAGAAGGAGATTGGCGTAGCGAATTTCATTGAGGAAACCTATACAGTCTCAAGGGCAGGCATCCAAGTCTCCCTTTACCTTCCAAAGAACGGGATCGAGCGGAGAGACAGCATCCTAATTACTGACGACGTAGTGCGATCCGGGGAGCAGCTCAAAGCTCTTGTAAATCTAGCACGTAGAAGCGGCGCTGAAATAGCCGCAGTGTTTGTTCTCATCGCAGTCGGCGAACGCTGGAAGAAAGAGATTGATGAAAACTCGAAGTACCCCATTCACTCTATCCTAACTCTTCCCGAGAAGGACTGACAAGTCGTAGGGGGGGTAGGCAACTCCCTTCTCGGTTATTATGGCACTCACGAGCTCCTTTGGCGTAAGATCGAAGGCAGGGTTAAGCACATCTGTACCCCTTGGTGCGATACTCTTGCCACAGACAGTTGTCACCTCCTCCGCCTTTCGTTCCTCTATCTCTATCTCCTCCGACCTTACCAAAAGATCAATGGTTGATGATGGGGCTGCCACATAAAAAGGAATGCCATGTGCTCTTGCTAAGACCGCTATTCCGTAGGTCCCTATTTTGTTGATGACGTCCCCTCTTTTCGTGATCCTATCTGCTCCAACGACAACCTTGTCCACCAAACCCTTCTGCATCACGTATCCAACCATGTTGTCCGTGATCAGCTTGAATGGAATCCCCTCGCTCTTCAGCTCAAATGCGGTAAGACGTGCTCCCTGAAGCAGGGGTCTTGTCTCTGTTGCGTAGACGAATACCTTCTTTCCGCCTGCCACAGCGCTTCGGATTACGCCGAGTGCAGTCCCATATTCCACACATGCAAGACCACCTGCGTTGCAGTGCGTAAGTATGTTGTCTCCATCAAAGATCAATTCAGCTCCATGCCTTCCTATTCCTCTGCAAAGCTGCACATCCTCATCTGCGATAATGCCCGCTTCCTTGATGACACGATCAATGAGTTTTGAAGGATCCTTCTCCCTCCTCCACACTCTTTCCATGCGTTCCAGCCCCCAAAAGAGGTTTCTGGCGGTCGGTCTTGTTGACCGTATTCGCTTGGATGCCGCGACGAGATCACTTTTAATCTCATCAGCTGTCTTGCCCTTGCTGTTCTTTGCTGCCAGAGCTATCCCCATTGCTGCAGCCACTCCCAATGCAGGAGCGCCCCTAATCTTCATGTTCTCAATGGCTCTGGCAAGCTCCTCGTGATCGTCGCATTTAGCTATGATAAGCCTTCTCGGCAATTTGGTTTGATCAATAAAATATACGGCATCGCCCTTCCACTCAATGGTCCTCATGGTCTCTCTCCTTCAGTGCATTGATGATTATCTCCGTTAGCGCCCTTAAGCCCTTATCGACGGGAGCGCTGAGCCCTATTCCGAAATCAGTTGTCTTCGGTTGGATCCCCACTAAGCGAATCTGCGCAGTAGGGAGCCCCCCCCTCAAGACATTAAAGAATATCTTCAAAGATTGCTTGTGGGTTGAAACTGACTGGGCGACTAGAGCATTCTCATCCACAAATGTAAAAAACCCTGGCTCTTCCCCCATATCAACTGCGTCGAAGAAGACCATGTACGATGGGGCCAGCTTCTTTATGCTGGAAAAAAAGTTCTCTGGGATGGTGCCACAGTTCATTAACCCTACGACCTTAGGCACTTTCCCACGAAGCCTTGAAATAACCCTTACGCCCGCAGCATCATCCTTCCTAACGCTGCTACCAATGCCGACCAGCAATAATCTTCTATTGCCCTTTAGAAACGCTAATAACTCCTCTTCGAAGGGCATATAGATAGCATTACCTTTACTAGGAATTAAGGTGTTCGCGTTGTCGGAGTCCCCTAAATGCATCCTGAATAACAAGAAAGGGTCGATCTCCGGGCCAGATGCTGATCGGGTTTGCCAACAGGGATCAATTGGTGAGATGGACTCGGGCAAGCTGATCCTATCCGATGTAGAGATCCTTTACCTTCTGGAAAGGGACAAGATCCAACTGATAGAGTCTGGCAAACAGCTTACCTTTCCGGAGCTCGTAGAATCCCTTTCAAAGGAAGATCAGGATCTTTGGCTTCGCTTTCTCCTATATTCTGATCTGCGCAGAAGAGGCTACTTGGTAAAACCTGGCTATGGACCACAGCTTGAATACAGGGTCTATCGAAGGGGAGCGCTTATGGGAAAAGAGCCTGCGAAATATCTTATCTATGGGCTCATTGAAGGGGAACCAATCGCAATAAATGAACTCTCCTCAATCTCGAGTTCTGCAAAACTCTCCAAGAAAGACTTAATCCTTGCGATAATCGACCGTCAGGGGGAGATAACCTACTATGACGCCTCCGAAGTCACCCTATAAGATATCAGCCTATGTAAAAATTATCCGCCCTGTAAATGCTGTAATGATGGGGCTTGCGGTAATCGTTGGTGAGGTCGCCATATCGGGAGGAATACCTGGCGCATTCCAGATGCTTTTCGGCTTCTTGGTCTCTTTCTTCCTTACCGCCTCTGCCATGGTGATGAATGACATAGTAGACATTGAAATCGATCGAATAAATGCACCGGATAGGCCTCTCCCTTCCGGCGCTGTATCAAAAAATGCTGCCACCACATTTGGCGTTTTGTTTGTTTTTTTCGGGGTCCTTTCCGCTGTCCCAATATCGACTTACGCCGTGATTCTTGCCATATTCACTTTCATAATCTCGCTGTCATACAACTTGCATGGCAAAAAGCTAGGCCTCCCAGGGAACATGATGGTAGCCTTCTGCATCGCGGTCCCCTTCCTTTTTGGAGGGATCGCTGTTTCTAACACTATCGACGTTACCGTCACTGTATTTTTCCTACTGGCATTCCTTGCCAGCGTAGGCAGGGAGATCACCAAAGGAATTGCTGACATTGAGGGCGACAGAATAAAAGGGATAAAGACAATCGCCTTGGTCAACGGGTCTAAGACTGCCGCTTTAGGAGCTGCAATCTTCTACATCTTGCCTGTATTGATAACGCCGATCCCATACATCTGGGGAAATCTTAGCATCTTCTACTTGTTGATCGTCCTGATCGTAGATGCCGGTTTCGTATACTCCTCAGTCTATATCATGAGAAATCAAAGCAGAGAAGCCGCCCTTAAGGTGAAGACTCAGGCAAGGATCTGGATGCTGCTTGCGTTGGTGGCTTTCTTCGTTGGCGGCATTACTCGTTAATCTGCCCCTTTGCAATATTGACGACTTGATCAAGACCGGCAACAATCTCACGGTTCCCCACCATGTCCTTGAGCTTGAACTTTTTCGTTTTAAGCTCGTCAGGACCAACGACAAGAACGTATGGTATCCTTTTGCTATTAGCATATTCGAGCTGCCTACCGAGCTTTCTCCCCATGAGGTCTGGCTCCGCTGCAACCCCCCTTCTAAGGAGTTCCTGGCTTAACCTTATTGCGTCCAACGCTACGCCCTCGTTTACATTGGCTACAAACACCTCTATTCTGGTGGGCTTCATCTCGTTTCTCACCCTTTCAAAGAGAACTTCATACAGCCTCTCTATGCCCAAGGATATTCCTGTAGCAGGAGTGGGTGGTCCGCCAAATTTCTCAATTAGACCATCGTATCTTCCCCCTCCTGCCACACTACCCACTTGGACACCGCCTGCCTTGACTTCAAACACCGGCCCAGTGTAGTAATCCAATCCCCTGACAAGGCTGAAATCTATGCGCAAGTTACTAAGGCCGAAGGAATCCGACAGTTCTGCAAGCCTTCTCAGCTCAGCTATCCCGTCCAGAGTCATCTTGGATGATCCAAATTGACTGCTCGCATATTCCAGTGCCTCTTCACCTTTTAGGCGTGTGAATCCTGTTATCTTCTCAACAGTTACTTCATCAAGCCCCATCTCGGCGAGATCTTTCATAGTGCCTTCCTCCCCTATCTTCTCGAGCTTATCGAGCGCTCTGAAGACGCTGTTCCCGAACCGTTCCTTGATATCGAGGCTCTCGACCATTCCTTCAAGCAATTTCCTGTCGTTCATCTTAACCTCGAAGTCCTCCAACCCCAATTCCTTGAGTGCATCCACGGCTGTCGAGACGCATTCCATATCTGCCTCCATCCTTGAGGAGCCGACGATGTCTATGTCTGCTTGGAGAAATTCCCTAAACCTGCCGCCTTGAGGCTCCTCGTACCTCCAAACCTTGGAGATGTTGTACCTTTTAAAAGGCTTGACAAGGTCAGGTGTGCCAGCAACTACCCTCGCGAGTGGAACAGTGAGGTCAAACCTTAATCCCAACCACCTTTCGCCTTTATCCTGGAATTTATAGATCTGACGTTCGACGTCATCCCCACCCTTGGTTGATAGGACTTCCCACAACTCCATGGCCGGGGTATCCATCTCCTCGAAGCCATGTTGTTCGAAGACTTGCCTTACCTTGTCCAGTATGGACCTTCTTATCCTCATTTCTGGTGGCAGGAAGTCCCTAGTACCTCTTGGTCTTCCAAACTTCATCGGAATCTCCAACCCCTCTTTTTCCCCGGCTCTTTATAAATTGTGCTAAAAACATGAAACCATGAAAGCCAACTCGACAACCTTTCCTATAATACACTCTCAGCATGAATGCAATTGAAAAATTTTAATAGTAAGCCGCACTTCCCTCTAATGAGGGCCCGTAGCTCAGTACGGTAGAGCAGCGGGCTTTTAAGAAAACGAAGAAACCCGTTGGTCTCGGGTTCAAATCCCGACGGGCCCGCCAACAATCCTGCCAGCTCGCGCGTACTACAACTGACTAGTATTTACTGTAGCTGACCTTCACTCTTTTGATAGCTCTTCTCGCCTGTCTTGAAAATATTTTCTTTTCCATCGATGGTTATCATTATTCCCACATCCCCCTCATTCATGTTGCGTGGAACGATCCCAGAAGGTAACTCAAAAAACCTTTTCTCTTCCAAATCGAAGAAGGTGCCCGCAACTTTCGTCTTCGAATCAAGTCTTACCCTTTTGTATTCGTTGAACCCTACCCTGTGGGAGGCATCCAATTGATCTCTGGACAGTGATCTCTTCCTTCCTCTTTCTTTGAGCGCCTCTACAACAGCTCTTCCCCTGTGGTATCCCACGATCTGGTATAACGTTCCTTCTCCCTCAATCAATTCGCCAACCCTGAATATTGGCAGCTTGACCGCGATCGTCGTCCTGTAGTGAGTACCCCCGGTGCTCCTCCCCATGACTCTTGCGCTTTCAAACAGAGAGGCACCAGTGGTGTCTGAGAATTCCCTGACAAACATTCTTGCCATATTCATGGTCAGAAACTTTACATCTACTCCGCCCTCATTGTCCTTCACGTCTGTGACATCTGATCTCCCACGACCTTCCGTTCTTCTATAAAATCTCTCAAAGATAGTCTTCAGGATTTTTCTGTCTTCGCTGTCAAGCTTCCTCCCGTCTGCCCTTATCTGGACTAGAGCGTCATATTTGCCGCTGGCAACGCAGTAACAATCATGGCAGAGCCTGTAATCAATGCTTACCAAAGTCTTCGCTTTTCTGGACAATCCGCTGGACTTTTCTTGGACCTCTGCCTCCAACTCCACCGTCTTCGGGAGACCGGACTTGAACCACTCAGTAATCCTTCCATCAATATCACGGATCTCGACGCCCTCAGTCAAGTCTGCGGTCTTGAGCAGCTCCTCTTTTGCTCCCTCTATGACTTTCTCTTCATCGGCTCCCTCCCTCCTTCGTACCCACCTCTTGCCTTGCAAATGACAGAAACAGGAGCTGCACATCGTCAGCAATATTAGCCTAGGAAAAGCGTCCAGCGCATCCTCCCAAAAACATGTCTCGCATAACCCATGGATCAAGCTCTGCCCTTCGGATCCGCATTTGGGACAGAATCTACGCATGTTTCAGCCCTTCAGATCTGGATGAACTGCGCATGCTGGACCCCTCCGACACATATCACCGCTTCTCTGTGGATCAATCCAGCTTCAATTCCGCACTTCACAGCATCTTTCCCGACAAGGTTTGCCACTGTGGCTCTTTTTAGGAGATCTATCGCCGCATCAGCCGCAATTTTCTCCTCGCCATAGAATTCCTTACAGACGTCGAGTACAAGCTTTCCATCGGTAATCTTCTTTCCCATAACGTCGCAGTCACAAACCGCGACCATGGTCTCGCCAAGTCTGATCTGCCATACCTTGACGTAGACTGCCCCTTCAACCATTGTCCTTCACTCACATCAGAGTCTTTGCGGGATTCTTGGCCCCACAAACTTCACATGATATGAACGTTAGCCTGTCTTCTCTTACAAGCTTCGTGTCAGGCTTGTTGCAGGATCCGCACAAAACATAAGCCTTGATATACCTCACAACCAGCTCGTCAAGAGCCTCTTTCGTAAACCTCCCCTGAAGGGTCGCTCTTGAGTCTTCAAGGGCACCCGAAGTCGCAAGCTCCCTCACAATGAACTTCAGTAGATGATTCGGGGTCCTGTTCAGCCTTTCAGCGATCTCTTTGAAGTTGTAGATGACGGTCTTTGCACCAATTATAGAAGGCTCGGTCTGCGGCGTCTCATACTTAGACGACTTCGTCGCCTTCTCAGGTATTTTCGAGAGACCTCTCTCCAAAAGGGCATCGTAATCCATATGAATTCCACAATTAGAGAAATTAGCACCACCTTAATAAACCTTAGACGCATCGTTTTTGCATCATACCTCCTTGGTGTGTCTAGGATCGCCTCAAATAAACCAAAAACAAAATGAAATAAGAATAAGCACCACTACCAATAGTAGAACCAATCCCGAGGTAATTACAATGGAGAAGCACGAGCCACTTGTTGTAACTTCAGCATTACCCTATACCAACGACCGTCCTCATTTGGGGCACTTAAGGTCAACTTATCTCCCAGCCGACGTCTATGTCAGGTATCTCAGGCGGGCTGGGAGAGACGTGATATTCATTTGTGCCACCGATGAGCATGGCACTCCAATAGCCTTGAGGGCTGAGAAAGAGAAGGTCTCTCCAAAGGAGATTGTCGATCGTTACTACCCGCTAATTAGGGACGACTACGAGCGCATGGGTTGCAGTTTCGATTTCTTTTCAAGAACTACTGAAAAGATACATTACGAAACTACGCAGGAGTTCTTCATAAAACTCCTTGGCAATGGCTTCATCTACGAGCAGGAGCTGGAGCAACTCCGGTGCCCAAGATGTGAAAAATACCTTCCAGATAGATATGTGGAAGGACAATGCCCGTACTGTGGTTTTGATGGCGCACGTGGGGATTCGTGCGACTCGTGTGGCAGGTACTTGCGCCCAATAGACCTCAAGGGGCCATCTTGCGCTATATGCGGAACAAAGCCAGAGCTTTCCACCACTAAGCATTGGTTCTTCAAACTAACTGCATTTCAGGATCGATTAGGGGAATGGCTGGAGAACAACCCGAATATCCCAGCAAACGTGAAGAATTATGCTCTGGGTTGGATAAAAGAGGGACTTAAAGATTGGTGCATCACCAGAGACATGACATGGGGTGTTCCCGTTCCAGTCGAAGGAGCGGATGGCAAGGTCATTTACGTCTGGTTCGATGCTCCAATTGGATACATCTCGTCCACAAAAGCTTATTTTGCATCTAAGGGGGAGCCTGATGGATGGAAAAGGTATTGGCAGGGGAATGGCAGGGCAATCCACTTCATAGGCAAGGACATAATATACCACCACGCAATTTTCTGGCCAGCCATCCTAATGGGTACAGCGGAATACAATCTCCCTCGCTCTATCATCGCAGGGGAGTACCTGACTCTTGAGAACAAGAAGATGTCAAAGAGCAGGGGCTGGTTCATCGGCATAGACGAATATCTCAAGAACTTCGACCCAGATCCAATGCGCTACTACCTGTTGGCAGTCGCCCCCCTCGAGAGGGATGCGGATTTCTCGGTGGACGAGTTCATAAAACGCCACAATGATGAGCTGGCAGATGTGCTTGGCAACTTTATACACAGGACCCTTACCTTCATAGAGAGATTCTTCAATTCAAGGATCCCTAAGGCAACCCTATCTGATGAAGACAACAACTTGTTGGCTTTGGTTGAAAAGACAGAGAAGGAGGTCGCGGAAGCGCTCGAGGCCTTCAGGTTCAGAGATGCATTGATGAGCATATTTGCGTTATCTCATGAGGGGAACAAGTACCTCAACAACTCCGCTCCTTGGATCACTATAAAGACTGATCCCAACAAGGCAGCTGCTACACTCTACGCATCTGCCCAAGTAGTAAAGGCACTTGGCAGCCTTCTGTCGCCATTCCTGCCGTTCACATCGGAAAAAATATGGAACGTACTTAATATTGAAGGCTCAGTCCATAAGACCAAATGGTCAGCGTGCAAAGAACCAATGAAGGCAGGGCATGAACTAGGTAAATCGACTCCGTTATTCAAGAAAGTGCTGCCGGCAGATGTTGGTCAAGTCAAGGCAAACCTTATACCCTTCAAGGACGTCGGACCGAGGATCAAGATCGAGGACTTCAAAAAAGCAAAAATTGCTATAGGAGAGGTAGTCAAGGTGGAGCACGTCAAAGGCTCTAGAGACTTGCTACACCTTGAGGTGGACCTTGGTGAGTTTGGTCGGAAATCCTGCGTTGCGGGGATAGCAAAATACTACTCACCCGAGGAGCTTTTGAAGAAGAAGATTGCAGTGCTGACCAACATCGAGCCAGCTACGCTCTTTGGCTTAAAATCTGAAGTTATGCTGCTAGCTGCTGAGAGCGAAGACACTGTATCACTTCTTTCTCCCGATCGTGCAGTTCCGCCCGGCTCGAACATCAGGTAAAGGCAAACTAGGGGACATGTATTGCTGCTTAAGATAGACCTTCACGTGCATAGTGAGGCATCCAAAGATGGTGTATCGAGCATCCGCGATATTGTGAAGTCAGCCAAAGAAAAACACCTCGACGGTGTCGCAATCACTGATCATGATCTTCCATTGAATAGGAACAAAGCCATCGAACTGTCTGGTGAGATGGGTTTTCTATTGATACCTGGCGTCGAGATTACAACTTCTTTTGGGCACCTGATTGTGCTAGATCCTAGAAGAAACTTTTACTTCAATGCTCCTTTCCTTGAGGTAGTGAAGACTGCCATTGCCGATGGCTCAACCGTCATAATCCCCCATCCAACTGATCCCTTTAGCCATGGTGTTGGCGAAAAGAGTGTGAAATCATCATTGCCATACTCGCTGCCGCTGGAGGTTATTAATGCCTCAACTCTTCACAGATACAACATAAGTGCCGCTCGATTGGCTGATACGCTAAACCTAGCCAAGTTGGGTGGGAGTGACGCGCATTGGGCCCCAGTTGTTGGAGATGCGTTCACTATAATCGAATCACAGGATCAAACCGTGGATGCTATTCTTGATGCAATCAAGAAAGGAAGAACACAAGCACAAGGCAATGAGACACTTTTCACAACCACCATGCAGAGTATCCTGAAAAAATTCATAAAACACGCCAAGCTTTAGAAGTGCGCGAACTATTACTTACTAGCTTATGTTGGTCTACATCAAGACCTTTGGATGCTCTTCCAACAGGGCAGAGACAGCTGCCATAAAAGAACTGATGATGGCAGCGGGTTTTAAGCTGACCCCCTCGCTACGCGATTCAGACGCCGTTATCGTCAACACTTGCACAGTGAGAGGCGAGACGGAGCGCAAGGTACTGAAATTCCTTTCTGCGCTTGCAGGGAAGAGAGTCGTCGTTACCGGCTGTATGGCTGCAGCCCAGCCCGCTCTGATCGCTCGCCATGCCCCCAATTTTTCAATCGTCACCCCGCACAACCTGCCGTCGATACCGCTTGCACTGCGTATGAACTCCAGGACAGTAACATTAAGCCCTAGCAACTCTATGCCAGAACCCGCTCCTTACGCGATGGGCGCAAAATATACCATAGCCATTTCAAGGGGTTGTCTGGGAAATTGTTCCTACTGCATAGTCAAACTAGCCAGAGGCAAGCTCGTGAGCCTTCCCGAGGAACGAATACTCTCCCATATCTCGCATGCTGTCAACGGGGGTGCGTGGGAGATACAAATATCTGCGCAGGACACGGGCGTTTATGGAAATGATATAGGAACGAACCTTCCAAACCTTCTTAATAAGATCATAAACGTGGGAGGCAGTTTCAGGGTCCGCTTAGGTATGTTCAACCCTTCATCGGTACAGGCATATATTGAACGTCTCATAGCCTCATTTGAACCGTCAAAGGTATACAAATTCATCCATATCCCCGTCCAGAGTGGAAGCGATCGCGTGCTGGAAAGCATGGAAAGGCGGTATACAACTAGCTCATTTAAAGAAATTGTGGCTTCCTTCAGGTCCAAGTATCCGAAGATCACGCTTTTCACTGATATTATCGTAGGCTACCCCAGCGAAGCAGATGAAGATTTTGAGAAGACTTACGAGATAATTAAATCCGTACGCCCAGACAAGACGCACATCGCTAGATTCTCTCCACGCCCCCATACACCAGCTTCATTTATGAAGCAGACGCCAGAGGCTATCAAGAAACGTAGAAGCGAAGCTTTGGCACTCCTCGCATGCAAAATACAACTTGAAAAGAATATGGAATGTGTTGGAAAAACCTTTGAAGCCACCATTGTCGACAGGTACCTTCATGGTGGAATGATAGCCAGGACTGACGAATACAAGACCGTAGCGATAAGCGATTGTAAGCCCTCAATGCTTGGCAGAAGGGTTCTAGTGAACGTTCTTTCCTGTACTCCATTCTATATGAAAGGTGAAATCATCCACCACTGACGGGTGGAAGGATTGCTACCTTGTTCCCCCGCAGGATTTTTGAAAAATCTTCTGGAAAAACCAGATCTGCCCCAATAAGAATTTTATAATGTTCGTTAAAACCTTCATTGCAGATCAGACGCCTTTGAAGCTTCGGCTCCCTTTTGATGAGTTCCTTTATCACATCAAGCATAGTGGGGGAGTTGGCAAAATCCAAGAAAATGCTATCTTTACCAACATCCTCCCTCAAGTTTGCAAAGAGCCTAACTTCGACCCTTACCATCCGTTCAGTCCTCATTGACACTCTTATTTATCTGCTCCTCCATCATGTGCCCCTTACAAGAGACCTTGACCTTTTTAACTTGAGGAACCTTCAAGGCAGCAGTCTTAATCTCTTGTGCAAGATAGAATGCTATGGGGCACATTGGGCTAGACGGGATGAACTCAATGCTGACTATTCCGTCAACCTCCTCAACCTTATTGATTAGCTGCATATCAACCATGCTCATGCCCGTTTCTGGATCCATCACATTCTTTAGAGCATCAATAACTTGACTTTCGATCTCTTTTCCCATTTCAAATCCCCTTCTCTCTCTCTTGATGCCTCTTATAAAAGTTTAAACTCAGTGGGTAAATGCACGGTTTAATGCTATGCGCTCCCCTATAATTATATTCACACCATCATTTATTGTGCAACTATTAATTTATAAGCTTCTTATATAAGAAAATGTTAGGAAGCTTTTTATATTGATAAAACTTTATGATTAGTCCTAGTTTCAAGTTGTCAGCATAGTGCTATGTGAGGTTGTAGACAACAATGGGCGAGCCCGAGTCTGCAGAGCCAGTGACGCGCAAACGCGACGTCATCATCTACATACTTGCCGTTGCTGCAACAGCAATTTTGCTCTGGCACCTTTTGAGCGTGGAGGCACAGATAATTGCTGGCACAGTATTCATTGCTACAGTCTTGGGAACGTTAGCATTTTGGCGCTTTAGGCTAGCGATAGCCTTTGCTGGCATAGCCACTCTATTAGCAACGGGAACCCTTTCAATTCAAAACATGATCTTCTACATGAACATCGATGTCATAACATTCCTCATAGCCATGATGGTTCTTGTTTATATAGCAAAGGAGAGCGGATTCTTCACTTGGCTTTTAGGAAAATTGCTTAGATTAACAAAGAACGACCCCAGAAAAGTCTTGATAATTCTCCTCATAATGTCTACCCTGATGGCTGCCCTGGTTGATGAGGTAACCTCCATTCTCTTTATCATAGGCATTTCGTTCGAATACTGTAAATATTATGAACTAAATCCGTATCCATATACGATATCAACCGTACTAGCTACCAATGTCGGAAGTTCGGCCACGCTACTAGGCAACCCGGTGGGGATTTTAATAGGTTTAAGGGGTGGTCTCACTTTCGAAGATTTCTTGATTTGGTCAATGCCTGTCGCGCTGATGTCACTTGTCGTCATAATTGTCCTCTGCACCTTCTGGTATAGAAAGGATTTGAAAGCGGCCAAGTTCAAAGTTGTTGAAAAGATGAATGATGGCAAAACTGCGGTGTTTGGTTCTATCCCTCCTGAAAAGATGAAAGACGTTAGACTTAGTGGAATCTTGCTATTTGCAACAGTAATTATGATCGCACTACATTACCGATTTGAATTGGCATTGGATGTTGAGAGAGATGTCCTCCTTCTTGTGGCTGCATATACTGGCGCAGCTGTTGGTCTTCTATGGAAGAGAGGTCAGGCTCAGCACATAGTCGAGAAGGGTGTCGATTGGTGGACTCTGACCTTCTTCATGTTTCTTTTCGCAAAAGCGGGCGCCCTTCAATATACAGGCCTGACCAATGTACTCGCCTCAGCAATATCTTCAATTGTAACCACACAACCCCAGATGCAGATATTTATGGTGTGGTTCAGCGGAATCGCCTCTTCAGTGCTGGATAATGTCGTTCTGGTCGCAGCACTAATTCCTGTTGTCAATAGCCTAATAGCGTTAGGTTTCAACGGATTTCCTCTCTGGTTTGCCCTATTGTTTGGGGGGACCTATGGAGGTAACATCACAATGATAGGCAGCACTGCGAACATCGTCGCACTTGGCATGCTCGAAAAGAACTTCAATTACCATATGAGATTCTTCAAATGGTTCTGGATAGGTCTGCTCGGAGGTCTTCTCCCGATGCTTGTTGGAACGATATGGTTGACGATATTCTTTCATTGATTTTCTTCCTTCTTTGAGAACCTTTATTCGAGATAGTCTTCTGCTTCATGACCTTAACGACAACCATAGATTTAGTGGGAATGCATTCTATAGCTTAAGCGCATAGTTCTTGGGTGGCTTGCCCTGACCTCATCTAGTCTCCCTACTGACGTGTTTTTTGGCTGTGCCTTGACCCCCGAGGGATCTGTATAGGCCCTTTGCGATATGTCTTCCAATGCCTCAACGTATAGGTCGATGTTTTCTTTTAGCTCTGCGTCGGTGAACTCAAACATGAGCGCCTCCTTCACTATAAGTGGGAAGTAAATTGTCGGCGCATGGAGTCCTTTGTCCAACAACGCTTTGGAAATATCATAGGCGCTGACGCCTGTCTCCCTCATAATATCAGCAGCACTTATGACAACCTCGTGTTTCCTTATCGCATTGCCAAAGGGCACCGAGAATCCCCTTATTCCTGAAACCTTCCTTGCGAAGTAGTTTGTATTTAGTACGGCTATCCCGCTAGAAAGCTTCAATCCTTCTACGCCCATTGATAACAGGTATGCATATGCCCTAACAAGAATTGGGAAGCTTCCATAATCTTCCCTTATCTTTCCGATGCTATCTGGTCTGTCCCAATTAAATTCATACTTTCCCTCCTTTTGTTCGACCATTGGAACTGGTAAAAATCCACTCAAACCCTCTTTGACCCCTACTGGACCTGCCCCAGGTCCCCCTCCCCCATGAGGTGTCGAAAAGGTCTTATGAAGATTGATATGGGCAATATCGAATCCAAGATCGCCTGGCCTAGCTCTTCCCACGATACCTTGTAGGTTCGCCCCGTCGTAATACATTAACCCACCTGCGCGATGTACCACCTCAGCTATTTCGCAAGCTTTGTTCTCAAAGATTCCAAGCGTATTTGGATTAGTCATCATGAGCCCCGCGGTCTTGTTGCTAACAGCGCACTTGAGCATGTCAAGATCTATGTATCCGTCCTCTGAAGTTCTGACAACTACCACCTTGAATCCAGCCATTGCCGCGCTTGCTGGATTTGTGCCGTGCGCAGAGTCTGGAATTATTATCTCATCCCTATGATCTCCCCTTTTACGGTGGTATTTCCTGATTATCAGACACCCTGTAAGTTCTCCCTGCGCACCTGCAGCTGGTTGTAGTGTGAACTCATCCATACCTGTAATTGACGAAAGCGCCCTTTCCAAGCGGAACATCAGTTCCAAGGATCCCTGAGAGCTTTCCACGCTTTGCCTCGGATGCATCTGTTCAACCTGTTCTCGGGTCGCAAGATCTTCGTTGAGCCTAGGATTGTATTTCATTGTGCATGATCCGAGGGGGTATGGACCCAAATCGACTCCCCAGTTCATCTGTGAAAGTTTCGTGAAGTGCCTCGTTACTTCTACCTGAGACACCTCTGGCAAGTTGAGTTTCTCTCTGCGCATCGATTTTGAAATGGCGCCCTCGTATTGTTCGATTGGAACTTGGTTTTCATCGTTCAGCAAGATCCCTACCCTCCCAGCTTTCCCAAGCTCAAAGATTAGCGGCTCCTCGAACAAGGCCTGTCTATACATGTCATGCACCTCCCAGAGCTTCGTGAATGGAACTGGTCAATTCATCTATTTCTTTTTTAGTATGAACCTCTGTGACCGCGAATAGCCTGCCATCCTTCATCTCTGGAAAGTCTTCTGAGAGATTCCTCCCACCGACCATCCCTTTTTCACGGATCTTCCCGTCGACATCGTCCGCCCCTTTTATGGTCATTGCGAAGTCCCTGAAATTAATGCCTTGGAATATAGGCTCTATCAGCTCATCCATCCGCATCCTATCCTTGGCATATTCTGTATTTGCGATAATCTTCCTCGAAATAGAAGCTAAACCTGTGCGCCCCATCATGGATAGGTAGATGGTGGCCGCAACGGCAAGAAGAGCTTGATTGGTGCATATGTTCGATGTTGCTTTCTCCCTCCGGATGTGTTGCTCCCTCGTCGAAAGGGCTAAGACATAGCCCCGCCTCCTGCCATCGGCAGTCTTTGTCATTCCGACAATCCTGCCTGGCATCTGTCTAACTATCCCAGGGTCTTCTCTGCAGGCCATGATGCCTAAAGTATTGCCTCCCATCGCTGGTGCTATCCCCAATGGCTGGCCATTTCCTACAGCTACATCCGCTCCCAATTCCCCTGGGGGTTTCAAAACTCCAAGTGAAAGGGGGTCGCATCCAACAACGGCCAGCGCCCCAGAGTCGTGGCTTATCTCTACGATCCCTTTGACGCCGTTATCTATCATGCCAAGAAATGAAGGGTTCTCAACGTATACTCCAGCCACATCATCGTCGATTACCTCCTTAAGCCTTTCCAAGTCAACCCCTCCGTTCTCCTTAGAGTAGGGGGCCTCCTCAATTAGGACCCCCTGCGGCTCTGTGTAGTTGGCAATAACGCTCTTCCTCTCCCATGGGAGGCATGCCGGAATTATAATCTTCTTTCTTCCTGTCACCCTTGCGCAAAGGAGAGCGGACTCTGCTACAGCTGTTGAAAGATCATACATGGAGGCGTTCGCAACCTCCATATCATACAGCTCGCAGATCAAGCTTTGAAACTCAAAAAACGCTTGAAGAATACCTTGGCTTACTTCTGCCTGATAAGGAGTGTATGAGGTCAGGAACTCCCCCCTTGATATTATGTGCCTTACTGCGCTGGGGATAAAGTGGAACCAAGGCCCCCCTCCTGCGAAGCACTTTGTACCATACACTTTATTCTTCGAAAGGGTCTCTTCGACGATCCTTTTGACGCCGCTTTCGCCAATAGGCTCTGGAAGCAATTCATCGATCTCGAATGGGAAGCTCGGGATATCGACAAATAGGTCGTCTAAGCCTCTTACGCCTACGACTCTGAGCATCTCCTTTGTCACAGAGGAGGCATTGGGAATGTAAGGATGAGTGTTGATCACGATCCAAACCTCTAGATTAATATTCTACCGTGTAAGATAAGTAATTTCATCTAAGAGGTCTTATAATTGCGAAAACTATGCGTCGGCAGTTTGGCACTCCTGCTCATTCTTGCGATTTCCACGCAAGCCACTTTAAGCCAGAGTACTGACTCCCCAGTTGCAAATAGGACCGTGTACATTGAACCGTCCTATCAGGTCTACATCGACGAAGTTACAATCCCTAGCCCAGCAACGAGCTCCAATGTGACCTTCAATCTGTTCTCTACGAGCGAAGTTTTTTCTGTGAATGCCTATGGTCCGACAAACCAGTCCCTGAATACAACTATCTACTCGGAATCCCCTGCTGGTAGTTACATGATAGAATACACGATAGACGTGGATACCTCAAACACCCAAACCTTCAGGCTAGTGACTGTTATCCACGGGTTAAACCTTGTAATAGGTAACAACACAGCATATGTTGATTTCTTCCCAGTTCTCGATCAGAATTATACTACCACAACTACAATATATCTGCCCCAAGGATCGACACTGCTTAGCTATAGCTTCCCGTACCTGTCCAATTATACGACAGGAGAAAGACCTGCGATAAGTGGTTCAGTGGAGATGACTCCCTCCAACAACACATTGGGCGTCGTGCAATACTCAGGTAACTTTGCAATCATTGAGGCTGATTCAATGAACAGAATGATTCAGATAACTTCTTCAGAAATACAAGTTAAGGACACATTGAACCTTAGAAATACAGGTAATGATGATATAACAAACTTTACCTTCAGCGCTCCCGTTGGCGCATACAATCTTAAAGCCATGGATACTGTTGGGTACCTGAGCCTCTCGCAGAACAGCTCTTTGGTTACAGTAACAACCAGACAATCCATTGGCTATAACGTAGGCTTCCAAATCTCGATTCTATACTCACTTCCTCTTAGCGTGCTGAAAAGTGAGAATGGCAAAACAGCATTTTCCAGTGATATTCTTCCTGACTGGCTAAACATGCCTGTGAGCAATGCATCCTTAACCATATTGTTGCCGCTTGGGAGCTCAAATGCTCAGATTGTCGGTGGCCAGATAGTCCCCAACTGGATTTCAACTGGTGCAATAGTCTCTGCTTCACTGCTGACCCCATACACTAACCAGATGTTCAGTCTGACTTACTCGCCTTCTGCCTTTATGCCTTATATCGGTCAGATAATTCTTGCAATAATTATCGTTCTAATAGCAATCTTTCTCGTTATCAACTTCATTTGGGGCAGAAAGAAGACCACTACGGCGAAGTCTCCCCCTCAGGGAAAGAAAGCTGTCACGCCCCAATGACGGGGAATACTGCCACATCTCTTGAACATGTTTTTATGATGTGTAGCCCGGGAGAGATTCGAACTCTCGTCGGCGGGGCCAAAGCCCGCTATGCTTGGCCACTACACCACCGGGCTATTATGAGTGATTGAAGAGATCGTTTATAATCTTTTTTGGTGGAATCAATTGTTTCCATAAAACAGACACTTCTAGATCTTGTACTCTACGGAATATACAGACAGAATCCAAACTAATATTAACTCGAAAGTTTCAAAGTATCGCTATAATCCCTCGAAGGTCTCTCCATGTCTCTTGGGCTACACGATGTGTTCATTAGCCAAAACTGGGTCCAAGAGGGAATAATTGGGATAATCCTGTTCGTCTACATCCTTTGCGTAGTCTATGGCACCAGATATGCCTATAAAATATTCATGAAAAGGAATTTTCCCACTAACGTCGCTAAATATTATGATAGAAAGCTAATTCACATCTTTGCTGGTGGTGTACCAACACTACTCTTCCCGATCTTCTTCTCCGCGGTAACAATCCCGTTGATCCTTGTCACCTTGCTGGCAATAATCACCTACATTCCTCATCGAGTGCACAAACTATTCTACTGGTTCCAAGTTGAAGAAAACACGTATGAGGTCAACTTCATCATCGCTTGGGGTTTTGCTATCGGGCTCTCCTGGATCCTCACAGGGAATCCCGTCTATGGCGTTATCCCGGCAGCATTTATGTCATTTGGTGATGCTGCTACAGGTATAGTCAGAAATGCAGTTTACAAAAGGCGAACTAAGAGCTGGCTGGGCAACATTGCCATGCTTGCAGTTTGCATCCCCATCGGTTACTATTATACCGCTTTGGCAGGTTTTCCTCTTGCAGGGATTGCCGCTGCTGTAGTAGCATCCATCGCAGAGCACTTTGAGTTCGGTCCCATTGACGACAATGTCCTGATCACCGTTACGTCGTTTGTTACCCTTCTGATCCTCCTTCCAATGACCTAAAACTTTATTCAATAGCTGATCAATATTTAGTACAACTAAGCAATGAAAAAGGAGGAATTTCAAAATGCCAAAAGAACTGCTAACCCACGCTGATGTGATAGCCGAGGAGGCAAAAGGAGCAAAGCCATACAGTCCTGGGGCTAGTAAAAAACTCATAGATCTAATGAATGCTGGTGCCTCTAGGGAAATCCAAGTTGCTATTCAGTACATCTGGCAACATATCATGGCACGTGGTATTATGAGCGAGAGCGTATCCAAGGTGCTTGAAGAAACTGCCATAGCTGAAATGAAGCATTATGAAAAAATTGCAGAGAGAATAGACTACTTTGGTCAGAGGCCAACAACAAAACCCGCCGAGATTAAGTTTGGCGATAGCATAAAAGAGATGCTTGAGTTGGACAAGAAGGCCGAAGAAGAAGCAATAAAACTTTACAAGGAGATCATAAGTGTTGCAAAAGCGCAGAATGACCCGACAACCGCATTCATATTCCAAGAGATCCTAGAACAAGAAGAGGATCACCACTATAAGTTCTCCACGCTCCTTGACAAAGACAAAGCAATGCACCTTTAAATAAAATAATTAATTTTTTTATTTTTCATTTACATCTTCAATGTATATTCCAACACTTTTCTTGAGCTTTGCCAATAAAGCTCATCGTCAAGTCTCAATGGAGCATTATTGGCGATATTTCCTTTACTACCTCACCATAACACTTTTATTGATCATGAGCGTGATGATAGTACAAAGCGAAGATTGGAGGAAATCATATGGCAAAATGCCCTAAATGCAAAAAAGAAGTTGCTAAGCCAACAAAGACTTGGAAACTAGCTCCAAAAGGCAAAAAAGCAATCGATATTGGCCTTTACAAGTGCCCAAGCTGTGGCGCTTTCTTTAGAGCTGCAATGAAGTAAACTCTTCATTTCCTTTTATTTTTTTATTTTGTTAATTATGTATGCTTCCGGTCTTCTTGCGTTTAAGCAAGGAAGCTCCCGTCTTACCTCTCTAACCTTGCGCAAGTCAACATCAGCAATGAGTAATTCTTCCTGCTGACCCGCTTTCGCAACTAACTCCCCCCATGGGCCTATCACACAGCTGTTTCCAAAGTAGACCGGTCCTTCGCCTTCCCCTTTGGCTTGATTAGCTGCTAAAACAAAGACCTGATTCTCTATTGCCCGTGCTCTCAATAGAGTCATCCAGTGCGCCTTGCCTGTCTTCTCCAAGAAAGCGGCTACGTTTGATATCATTTCTGCTCCCATGAGCATCTCTGCCCTGTAGATCTCAGGGAACCTTAGGTCGAAACAGATCGTTAGACCTATCTTTTTACCGAGAAATTCAGCAACTGATGGTTCAGTTCCTTCCGAAAAAATACTGCTCTCGTTGATACCTTTGAATTTGAAGAGGTGAACCTTCCGATAAGAAAATAATTTCCCATCAGGTGCAACCAGGCAAGATGTGTTAAATAGTTCATATTTGCTCTTTTCTATTATGCTGCCAGCTATGATCGCCAGCCCCCCCTCCCTCGCGATCTTCGACAGCATGGTTAAGGTTTGGCCATTAATATTTTCAGCATTTTGCAAGTATCCCTTCCTGTTAATCGTAGGGGGAAGGTAGCCAAATAGTTCTGGGAGGAGAACCAATTCTGCTCCTTTCTCTGCTGCGGAGATGACCATTCCCTTTGCCACTTTAAGATTCTTGACTTTGTTTTCGCCGCTCACCATCTGGGCGATTCCTATTCTAACAGACATGGCCTCCCACCGCACAATACTTTGCAATGCCAAAATATAAATCATCTAAATCTTTACCTTAATCCCACCTGAGTGGGACAGAAAAATGTTTATATATTTGATCCAAATTCTGGAGTTGTCTAAAGACAGAGGTGTAACGCAAGATGCCAACATGCACATTATTTGAAAAGTACACGACCCCTTCTGGTAGCACTTACTATATCTGCCATCGCCCGCCCTTTAATGATGAGGGTACGATGTTAGCCAACGGCGAGATTCACTGCCAGAAATGTTCGTATAAAAAGTAAATTATCCTTCCACTCGAACTCTTTATGAGGATATTTTTACTGGCTATTTTTTATTCTTCAAGATTGAAGGGCTTGCCTTTTGCAAGCACTCTCTTGGGTAACTCTTTCTTCCATTTCTTTAAGAAATCCTTGTCCTCGATCTCTTCCCTCAAATCATCCGGTAGCATGTGTGGTATGGTTTCGATGATTGGGTACCATCTGCCACAGCCTTCACACATCAAGACTCCCTCTTCAATCTCCTGTTTTTCATCAAATACTTTGAGTTCTAATGGATGATGCTTGCACATTGGGCAAGCTAGAATTTCTAAAAGTCTCCTTTTCATTGTCGAGCCCCTTAGAAGGGATTTGAAAAAAACAGCATATAAAGTTATAGAAAATAAAAAAAAGGTTTGGGAATTGTTCCTTAAAGTCTTCTAATGTATCTTGCTATTTCCCAATCCGTTACCTGTATCCTGTAGAGATCCCATTCCTTCCTCTTTACAGCAAGATAATTCTCGAAAGCTGTATCTCCCAATGCGTCCCTCATGAATTCGCTCCTATCCATCTCGTCCAGAGCCTCCTTCAGCGATTCTGGGAGAGAGATTATGCCTTTGGCCTTCCTTTCCTCGTAACTCATTTTGTAGACATTCATCTCCGTCGGCTCGCCTGGATCTGCCTTCTTCTTTATTCCATCAAGTGCTGACAAGCAGAGGGCCGCGAACTGGAGGTAGGGATTACCTGCTGGATCTGGGCAGCGTATCTCGAACCTTGCTGCATTCCTCTTTCCTCCGAAGTTTGGCACCCTTATGAGGGGAGACCTGTTCTTGAACGCCCAAGCTATGTAGACTGGCGCTTCATAGCCCGGCACAAGCCTCTTGTAGGAGTTGGGCCATGAAGCAAGGATCGCACTCATCTCACGCCCGTGCATAAGCTGCCCGCCGATGGCGAACCTGGCTAGGTCCGAGAGGTAGCCAGAGCTTTCATTCTCAGAAAACATCAAATTGTGCTTGACATCTCTGTCCCAGAAGCTCTGATGTGTGTGCATTCCTGACCCATTGACACCGAAGAAAGGCTTTGGCATGTAGGTCGCCAAATAGCCGTTTTTTGCCGCCGTGACCTTGGTGACCATCTTCATCGTGATCGCTCTATCGGCAGTCAATAAGCCTTCGTCATACCTGAAATCGATCTCATTCTGCCCCAAAGCCACCTCGTGATGGGATATTTCGATGTCTATACCAAACGCCTCCGCATTGTCGGCTATCTCCCTTCTTATGTCGTCAGTCAGATCGCCAGGGTGGTAATCGAAATACCCGGCCATGTCTATGGGCTTTGGCACATTGCCTTCACCGTCTTCCTTCACTATGAAAAACTCTAACTCAGGTGCGCACTTATAGTCCATTCCAGCTGCGTTGAGCTTTGCAAGCGCTCTCTCAAGGATGTACCTGGGATCGGCCTCAAACCTTTTGTTGTCTGGGGTGTGGACGTCGCAGATCATCCTGCACGACGACCTCTCCTTTGGTCTCCAAGGCAATACTGCAAATGTTGTCGGGTCAGGAAAGAGAACCATATCAGACTCTTCTATCGACCTATATCCAGTGATAGATGACCCGTCAAAGGACTGTCCGTTCTCGAAAATATTCTCAAGATTTTTCGAGTTCACAGCAAGGCTTTTCAGGATTCCATTTAGATCCGTGAATTGGAGCCTTACGAACTTTATCTGCTCTGCTTGCACTCTTACAATAACCTCGTTTACCTTCTCCTTCCACATGGCATCCTTGAAATTCTTCAATGATCTCACCAAACAATAATTTTTAACACTGTTTTCTAATGTTATATAAAACTTACTGGTAAAAAAGTGAACAGTATATACTTTATGAAGGGAAATACAATACGCGTATTACAATAGCTCCAACAACCGTTGGTTTTTTTTATTCTTTAGGCAATTGTTATTTTTTTGCCAACGACAGAAATTCTTCTACCTCATCGCCGTTGGGTATAACATGCGAGCCAAGACGGGTGACCTTTATCGCTGCTACGGCGCTAGCGTACCTCATAGCCTCTTTGAAATTATTTCCACCGCCCAATGAATGTAGCAGGCCAGTCACAAAGGCATCCCCTGCGCCTGTTGTGTCTATCGCCTTAACATTGAATGCCGTTACCATGCCTTCGTCTTGCTGGTTAGAGTAGTAGGCTCCCTTCCCCCCCAGCTTCACAATGACACCTTTCGCCCCAGCCTTCCTAAGCAAGCCACATACCTTTTCAGGCTCATCGTAGCCTGTGATGGCTTTAGCTTCTTTGGAGTTCATGAGCAGAAGGTCCAAGTACTTGAATATTGGCTTTATGTGCTTCAAACCCTTTACAGCCAGCTCTCTGCCTGGATCGAAGGCCACGAATAGCCCACTTTTTTTCGAAAGGTTTGCAACTGCAATCGACGTATCCATCCTTAAGCTTGCTATATGCACATATTCGCAACCTATGGGCTTTATGCCAGTGACGTCTTCAGGTTTCAAGCTGTCCGATGCTCCTTTGTCTCCATACATGGCAATGTCCCCTTTTTTGTTTATTATGACTATTGTCAGACCGGTCTTCTCTACGAGATCCGCTTTTACATGGTCGAGGCTCACGTTTTCCTTCATCAATTCGTCGACAACCATCCTGCCGAAGTTGTCTATGCCGATTTTGCCAACCAACGTGCAGGAGCCTCCAAGCCTCGTAATGCCTATTGCAACGTTAGCCGCAGATCCCCCAACACCGTAGCTGATCTCCTTTATCGGGCTCAGAAGATCGCTCCCGCTGAACTCGTCAACCCTAACCCTCATATCAATTAGCACGTGCCCGACGGAAAAAATTCGGCACGCCAAGAAGTCTACCCCTTTACCTTGAATTTATCGGCAGCTTCGTTGGCAGTTAACCTTTGATGAACGATCGCCCTTGTAGCCATTACCAAGGGCGCAAAATCCCTGCTTTGGAACACATTTCTCCCAGTAACAACCCCTGCGCCACCAGCCTTCATCACATTCTCAACCGCTCGCAGAAAGTCGATACCTGCCTTATATTTGACCCCGCCGCTCATCATGACCGGCACCGTTGAAGCTTCCACAACCCTCCTGAAGCTCTCCGCTGAACCAGTATAATATGTTTTAATAAGGTCTGCCCCAATCTCTGCACTAGCCCTTGCAGCATATCTCACGATCTCAGGATCGTTCTGATCTTTTATGGAAGGCCCTCGAGGGTATGAAAGCATTAATGTTGGCATTCCGAGAAGATTGCACTCCGTTGCGATTTTGGCAAACCTCTCAGCCATCACATCCTCCTGCACAGCTCCCCAATAAACTGTCGCTGCAACCGCGTCAGCACCCATCACAGCCGCGTCTTGAGCTTCCCCTATCTTATATTGCAGGAATTGAAACTCGGCGGGTCTGAGCGAGGTCTTCCCAGTCAACTTGATGATCATGGGGATTCTACCAGCCCAAAGGTCCCAAGTCGCCCGCGCAATCCCTGGCATAGCCATAATCGCGTCAAACTTTGACTCAACTGCCAGTTTTACTACGACTCTAGGGTCAATCCTATCCCCCTCAAAGTCAGACGGGCCATGCTCGAAGCCATGGTCAAACGCAAAAATAACCGCCTTTCCTCCTTTTAGAATTCTCTTCAGGTGGACGTTTTTGCCGATGCTGGAAGGTGTTCCATTGAGCATAATTGTTATTGACTATGCATCGCCTAAATCCTTTATGATCGATGAAAAAACAAGTTTGTCTCTGGCAAGCAGCATTGGATAAACGGTAACCCATTCCCACGTGGCACTAATCATAAGGACGAATTTATGCAATCTTCGCACCCACAGATTTGCAACTTTGGGATAATCTCAACAATTCCGAACCACAATCAGCGCCTCTTATTTTCCCCTAGACTAGAAAGATTATTAGCGACAGATTGCAGTAAATTGAAACCGTAAGCACCAATGAGGTTCTGCCCATTGTCCCCCCTCCCAAACGATAAATCCAACAGTTCTGGTGTTACAAATCCTCTCGAGGCTTTCAATTTGCATTTCAGCACAGAGGCGGCAGTACGACTTATCTCGTTCCGAGGGCGGGTTCTTGAATTTGAGTTCTTCGGTCAGGTTTTCGAAAGTTGTTGCGCATTCTCCTACTTCGACGACTTTGTCAAAATGCTTGAAGAGTCCACAGGAATCGCGTATTCAATTTTGGAAGTTTCAATTACGGGAGGAAATGCACAGTCGCACTATGCTGTGAAGATAATCAAAATGGACTTTCTTGATGAAATACGTTCTGCTATAAAAAAGGTCGAAGCAACCGTAAAGAAGAGATTGGAAGATTTCGAAATCACTGGTAAGGAGGAGAGACTGCTTTTCAATGAAATGTGTTTCTGCATACTTACTGCCAATTTCACTGCTGAGGGCGGGGTGCGCATCCAGGAACAGATAGGCGACGGATTTAGCTCGCTCACACAACGCGATCTTGCTGGCAAGCTCAAATCACTGAGGCACAGGTTTCCCACCTCTAGGGCGTCTTACATCTGCGAAAACAGGTTTCTTTACGGTTCCCTGAATGGCGCTCTGAGTCAATTCAAGGATGGGTGGACTGCAAGAGAATGGTTAGTGAAGACTGTCAAGGGCTTCGGCTATAAAGAGGCAAGCCACTTCCTCAGGAACGTGGGCTTCACCGACGTGGCAATAATTGACCGCCACATACTCAAATACTTGAAGGAAATGGGCCTCATTGAGATGCCAAAGACCTTTAACAGGAAGAGATACTTGGAAATGGAAAAAATCCTAATAGCAATAGCGAAGAAACTAAATCTCAACTTAGCAGAGCTTGATCTGTATCTTTGGTACATTATGACCGGAAAAATCCTGAAGTGACCCCCCATCTAGGCATTAACCTTAATTGCTGTAAAAAACAGAAATGGAAGATTAGTTGTCATTTGCGACGTGACAGCGCCATGATCCAAAACTTGATTCCTCTCTCGGAGTATAAAGAATCGACCTCCGCAAGGATAGGTGGAAAAGCGTCTCATCTTGCCAAGCTTCTCTCCGCTGGTTTTCCAGTGCTTCAAGGGTACGTGGTGCCTGTCGCCGTTTATGAAAATTTCATCTCCATAAATGGTTTGAAAGATAAAATTACAAACTACCTCGAAACAATTGACTTTAGCGACGAGGAGAGTATATCAAAATATTCTCAAGCAATCAAGGATCTGGTGCAATCTGGCGAAATGGATCAAGATTTTGTTAAAGAGATCGCCTTAACGTTACACGAAACCGGAGATGACCTCCTTTGGGCTGTGTGCTCTTCTACAGAAGCTGAAGATCTACCTGAAGCCTCGTTCGCCGGGCAACAAGATAAGTTTACATAATGTAACAGTGATGATTATGAACACTGACGTTATACACGACTTCGGCAATCATCCAGACTGGAACGAAAGTTTCTACTTCAACTTTTACGATAAAAAGAACGACGTTTGTGCCTTCATGAGGATTGGATTGAAGCCCAACAAGAACGAGAAGAGCCTGTTCTGTTTCTTCATGATGCCAGACGGCTCTCTTATTGGTGTAAAGGACCAGCAGAGCTGCGACAACCCGACCCTTAATGCGAAAGGCCTCAGCTTCAAAAAATTAATCTCGGAAAAGAAGTGGAAGCTTACTTTTTCTGGAATGCTATCGAAGGTCAAGAAAGGGATCAAGACGCAAGAGAGGGTCTCCTTTGACCTTGACTTTGAATCACTGAACCCCGTTTTTGATTATAGAAATTGCATTAGCGGTCTTAAAGAAGAGATCTCGCAGAGTGTGGCGTCCGAACATTTGGAGCAGTTCGGGAAAGCAGCAGGCTATTTGGTCGTAGGGGACAGGGGTTACCATATTACTGGGCTTGGCGAAAGGGATCACTCTTGGGGGGTAAGGGACTGGAACGCACCGAAGATGTGGATATGGCTAACTTGCCAATTTTCTGAAAAATGTGCCCTGAATGTGACAAAACTGGTCGTCGACCGGGGTGAAGTTGATGCTGGCTTCTTCTACACTGATGGCAAAAATTTACCGCTTGTCAAAGCAGATATTGATACTATTTACAACGAGGAAGGATCACCCATCTCTCTCAAAATCCTTCTCAAGGATAAGGATTGTAACCAATACCATGTTCAAGCTGAAGTCATAAAAAGAACAATACTCTCCTTTGAAGGAAACGATGGCAAGGCTCTATCGTTTTTGCACGAACCTCTTGCGAAATTCACCTATAAAGACATGACCGGCTACGGAATAGCAGAATACCTCATTCGTAAATTCTAGAGATCTGGAATATATTGATGTCATTCTCTTCTTTATGTCTACCCCAAGCACTAGAGTACTCTAATAAAGAACAATTATCCTGAAGTCCTCTTCGATTGGTATTTCGTATCATAGTCTATGATATAATAGATGTCAAAATCCGCTCCCTTATAATGCAGCACTGGCCTGGTAAGGATCTCTGCCATCTTAGCTACGTCTTCTAAATCTTTCATCTCAATTGTTATCCTGGTTTCAGGAGGGGCCGTTAAACTGTCTGCCACATTCAGCCCCAGCTTATACTCGTACACCCTTTCATTTGCAAGCACTATGTGGAAATAATGTACCGAGCCTTCTTGATAATGGATTATTGGTTGGGAGGAAAGATTCGATACTTTTACCAGATCTTCTATTGTCTCAACTTGAATTGTCGCCTTTCCAAGGTCTCCTGAAAAAACTGCCTTGGAATTTACTATTATCGAATTATACTTCTCCATGATCTTTTCATAAACACCTCCCTGTTCACCCAGTCTGAATAATTTAATGACCGTATATATTGTGACCAGCATTACTAAAAGTGGGGCTATTCCAGCAATAATTTTTAAATACGGTGGAGAAAAAATTGCAATGTAACTTGAGACAATCAAACAGGCAACTAAAACAATAAAGAAATATCTTAAGACTCTCTTGTTCAGCAAAATTCGGTCAAAAGATCTTGCACTAGCCCGTTTTTCATAATTCGTCCCTGGAACTCCCCCGGAGGTGATTTTGCCACACCCACATTATCCATTTTCTTCTAATATTATATTTCTAACTTTTTATCAATATGACTATAACATTATCGGTGCTTGCTTTACCAAAATGATCAACTGCAAATAAGGCATTTTGCCCTTGGCTCGTGTTTAGAAGGATTCTCTCCTCCTCCTTCGTTGTACCATCTCTTGTTCGAATTAACCTAAAAGACGTGGTGCGGGGGGAGGGATTTGAACCCTCGAAGGCCTGCGCCACAAGGTCCTGAGCCTTGCACCTTTGACCTGACTTGGCGACCCCCGCGTTGCTCCTACTATTTTATAAATCCACACATATATTTTTAGTAGCTATGGACACCACTTTTCTAGAGGGCATCTGCAGGGCCGAGGTGGAAGCGATATCAAAACTAGCGCCTCATCTCGTGGAGAAGATAGTCAGGCAGGGGGCAGGAGGTGATCACACTAGGATGATCGACCTGGTCGCAGAGGAGGCAGCAATCTCTTACTTAGAGTCTGTAAGCTTCAGGGGTCGCCTGCTGAGCGAGGAGCTGGGCGAAAAGCGATTCGGTGCCGACGACTTTCCATTGATTGTGCTTGATCCAGTTGATGGAACTACAAATGCAGCGCGCGGGATCAATTTCTTCTCAATATCGGTAGCACTTTCTTCAGGAGCTCTACTTTCTGATGTAATCGCTGGTGCGGTGATGGAGCTCCCGTCTGGCAGACTCTTTACAGCTGAGAAGTGGAAAGGCGCTTTCATGGACGGCAAAAGAATAGGTGTTAGGGCAAAATCATCGTTGCGCGATGGCCTCATCGGTGTCGACTTCAACGTCTTGGGCAACCAGCAGAAGATGTTTGAGATCCTTCCCCTTTGCCTCGGCGTCAAGCATATCCGAAACATGGGATCTGCCGCTTTAGAACTTTGCTACGTCGCCAGCGGTGGTCTTGATCTGTATGCTGACAACCGGAGTATGCTTAGGGTGACTGACATAGCCGCGGCATATGTAATCATTCTTGAAGCTGGTGGTTCGATGCTCGATCTAAATGGAAATACACTTGACTGTGAATTGAGCCTAAGTGAAAGGATCTCGCTAGTAGCGGGGTCTGAAGCTAATTGTAGGGAAGCCCTGTCACTAATATATGGAAAACGATTAGTAACTGGAAAAAACGTGGCTAAAGAAATTAATCCTTGACTTGCTCCAAAATGCTTGTTGCCTTCCATATGGCTGTCCTGGCAAAAAGGGGCATGTTGGGATCTTGGCTGCATTCTTCCAGAATGCTTATGGCATTGGACGCATTCACAGCTTTTGAATACTCCTTTCCCTGAAGCACCTTCATTGCATCTGTTGCAGATCGTCTGATATTCCGAGGGACTCCGTTGTCCTCCGCAATCTGCTGAAGTACTCCCAAAGCCTGAACTATTTTATCATCGACCATAAGCGCCACCACTCTACAAGTTGCAACCCACACATATATCGCTTTATAATAAATATATTGCGGGTCTTGAAGGTATACTAGCCAGCTCCATCGTCCTTTTTTTAATCAAACGAGAACATTATTACTCCCCTAAGGGTATTACCTAGATCATGGCAGAAAAAATCAGCAAAAGGGACGCTAACATAAAAAAGATGGCGGATCTCCTCCGGGGAGGGGCAACCATGCTCTCCGATACGTGCCCAGACTGTAAAATACCGATATTCAGACTGACCACAGGTGAGATGATCTGCCCAGGGTGCAACCGTAGGGTTATCTTCACAAAGTCCACAGAAGTTGAAAAGGTGGCCGCTGAATCGAATACAACCTCTGAGCTTGAAATGATCTTGCTAGAAAAGATTAGCCAGATCAAAGATAAGCTAGCAAAAACGGACGATCCAGAGGAGCTGGGGAAGCTCTCTAGGAGCCTCTCGTCTCTCTATGAGACCCTCGAGAAGGTTCGGAAGACGAAGGTCTGATAACATAATCTTGGCTAATCACGTCCCTTATTCTCCTCGCCTTCTTGGGTCCGATGCCATCTACTTCCATCAGCTCCTTTTCGCTTGCTGAAAACACAGCTTGCACAGACTTCAAAGCGATAAGCAGCTTCTTGGCCGTTGCTGCCTCGACCATGGGTAAGCTTGCTACAACATATTCTCTCTCCTCGTCAGGAGTAACCGGGCGCCTCCTATCTTTAAGAGAGATGCCCCTCGAAGAGTCCCTCTGCTCTCTCCTAGCTATAGTCATCAAAAGCTTTGCAGCCTCATCGGCATCTTCTGCCCAGAGCAGGGAAACACCAAGATCCAGAATGACGCTCACGATTGCCCCTCTGAGTGCCTCTTCCGATATACCCCTCCTCAAAGGCCCCCTCCCTTCGAGGAGCAATAATGGTCTGCCGTAAGTATCCTTCAGGGCTCTTGCCTGTTCAAATAGCCTTCTGTCGAGTATCGATGTCGCGAAGTCATCAAAGGTCTTCCTTTCGATCGCAACCTCGTCCGAAACCACATAATCACCCACCTTCAAGCTCTTGAACTCCAGCGCTGCGCCTAGCCGACTGAGCTCTGAAACAGTCTGGGAGGGTCTTTCTCTATGGTCTACAATGATCCTGATTGGCCCTGTGCTCTTCTCCTTAGGCAAGAACGTCTCAAGACTCTTCTGACTCGCCAAATCAAACTGCTTCTCCTTGCCACTCACACATTTATCCTCCCGATTAACGATTTCTATCTCAGCTCAAAGACATAACACTATCTTGTTTATCGAAGCTATCAAAAATCTTGCCAGTTCTATATTCGATAGAGATATAATCGCTCTCAAATAGATATCGTGGTATGGTCGAACTCAGGAGAGGGGCGTTTATTGCCATAGAAGGGGTGGACGGCGCAGGCTCCACAACACAGACGGGGCTGCTTGTGGAATCCTTGAAGAAGCAGGGCTACCCTGCCATAGCCACCAAGGAGCCAAATCCAGAGGGAAAGTTGGAGCCCGTAATAAGGACTCTCCTGCGCGATGAAAGAACGGTTCCCACCATGGATGCACTCCTCTTCGCAGCAGACAGGGTAGACCACATGGAGAAGGTGATCAAACCCTCAGTAGCCTCAAAGCTGATCGTGGTTACCGACAGGTACTTCGAGTCCTCCATCGCATACCAGAAGGCCGAAGGGCTAGACGAGAAGTGGATCATTTCAATAAACCGCAACGTCATCGAGCCTGACCTAACCATTATCCTTGACATTGACCCAGACCTTTCGCTCAAAAGGAAGTCCATGGATCCTGATCGCTTCGAGAATGTTGCCTTTTTGTCAAAGGTAAGAAATAACTTCTTGGAACGGGCGAAAATGAAGGGGTATCTGGTCATCGACGCAATGAAGCCATCGAAGGAGGTTCACCAGGATATACTCCGTGCAACCCTCGCCATTGTAAAGGGCTTAATATGAGACGCGGCCAGATTCAGGAAGGTTTCCTAAAACTTTCTCCGCTGCAGATTTTACCTTCTCGCGGTTCTTCTCATAAGTGTAGACCCTGACTATGTTTACGAATCCCCTAAGGACCTCTATTGTCCTAGAAAGCTTAGTAGCCCTAAGGACCTTCCTCGAGTTCCCCTCGACATCGATTATCGGGATCTCCATGGGATCGAAGTCCATCATGTGCTGGTAGGGGATGGATGGAAGGGAGGGGGTATCGATGAAGACCTCCCCTGCAGGGACGCCTGCTTTAGCAGCAAGCTCATCCTCGACCTGGCTCCTTATCCCCTCCAGGCCAAAGAGGCTACTGATAGATTTATCTTCGGCCTGCATCTCCAACTCGTAAGCGCATTTCAGCAACCTTCTTCTCTCAAGGTCCTTCATTATCTTGCTTGACTTCTTGCACGTCTTCAGTTTGCTCCATACGGTGTAGTCGTCCATCTCAAGGTATTCCTCCGGGCTCTTGAAACCGCATAGGTCAAGCTCCTCGTCCGCAGCCTCCATGGCTTTTACGAGAAGGATCTGAGCCGCCCTGGCAGTTTTGTGGTAATAGATAGCCCTGAAGGATTCTACCCTAGCAATGAGAAACGCCTCCAACGTTGGAAGCGCTGAGCTATCCACAACGAGGTTGTCGTCGGCCACACCCATTGTGTATATTAGCCTATATACGTCCACCTTTCCGTACTCTGCGCCCGTATGGTGCGTATCCCTGACGAGGAAGTCCATCTTGTCCACGTCAACGCTGCTCGTAATGATCTGGTTCATGAAAGCCTTTTCTTTATTGCCCCTCCCCACCGACAGGTTAGCCACTTCATCTGCCTTGAACCCGTGTTTTGCGAGTATGTCTTTGAGTTCTGTCCCCATTATTATCCAAGGGGTTAGGTCTTCGTGAGTCTTGTTCAGCTTCTTCATGAGAATCTGCTCGAAAGTGTGGGAGAACGGCCCGTGCCCCAGATCGTGGAAAAGGCCGGCAAGCCTTACCTTCTGGACATCTTCCTTTGGCATCTCTACTGGCAGAGATTCCCCAAGGAGCCCTGCCAGGTGCATTACGCCGATAGAGTGTTCGAACCTTGAATGGTTGGCACCCGGATAAACATAGTCCGCAAAAACCAGTTGCTTTATTCTCCGAAGCCTCTGCATCGGGAGGGTATCGATTACATCTATCTCAGGCTCTGAGACGTGAACATAGCCATATATGGGATCCTTGATCATGCCCCAAGATCTTTGCATTTTGGCGCACCTTCCGTATTGCCTATCAGTATGATAAAACGCCTTCTACCTTATCACTACTTTGCCCGTTTTTCCATCAACGAGAACAAGGTCCCCTGTCTTTATCTCTTTGAGCGGGTTCTTCTCAAGCTTATCCACGAGCGGGACTTCGGCGAGTATGCACCCGGTTGCGATTATGGTCTCTGTCTCAATGTTCACGATGGCAGCTGGCGCGTGGCCGTTCTTCTTCAGCTGATATATGACGTAAGACCCTACTGTGCTCCCCTTTCCCTTCGGAAAGACCAAAACCTTGCCAGTTATGTCTGCACCGCATAGGTCGTGCCCCTTCTCTCTTACGATGCCCGTCTTGGGGTCCACACCGCCAAAGAATGATATCCCCTGCTTTGAGACAAGTGCCTCGCCCTCGCCAACAAACTTTGCAACACCCCTGCCAATGTATGCCCTCTCACCTCTCATTGTCCAGCCTCCATCATCTTCTCCAAAGCACTGCTTAGCTCCATGACTGACGCTTTTATCCTGGACGTGGATGGAACATAGTGGACTGCCTTGCATGAGTTTGAGGCCATGTGCTTGTATCCAGCCTTCTCAAGGGGGCAAACAACCATGCAGGTGTCAACGAAGATCTTACCGCCTGCTTTCTCTATAACGCCAGCATAGCCCTTCTCTTTGGATCTTTTGTATATACCCCTTGATGTCAAGATCCATAGCGCCTTACCCCTTCCCACACTCTTACCTTTCACCATCCTCGCAAGATCCTTCATCTCTTCGAGGCTGCAATGGGGGCACCCTATGCATACAAAGTCAGGGTCACCTTCCGATGTAAGCTTCTCTCTAGATGCCTCCAGTTCCTTCTGGCCAATACAGACTCTCTCTACCGAGTTGAAATCGAACCCTTCCGCCTCACCCGTTACTCCTTCCACATGAAACATGGCGATCCCTCCTGACGCGGCCAGGGCAGCTGACATTATCTTCATTCTGTCAGAATCAGGATGCCCTATCCCCCTAAAGATCGGAATGCCCGAGCCTATGATGCCCCCCACAGTGTACCCCAGTAAGCTAAAGTCGTAGGTCGTACAAAGCCTAGCCTTCACGTCCACAACAATTGTTGGCTTCCTGTTATCCTTAAGATGAAGTCCGTAGTACGGTGTCCTCCCTGTCAGGGCTGCTGCTAGAGCGGAAGGCCCCCCCTCTCTATTGGTCATCGCCCCAAGCACAGAGTTTGCATAGCAAATCGCAGAGGACTCCGACCAAGCTATGTGTGAACCCCGCCTAGGTTTATTGCCAACCAAATATGGTGTGCATGTGCAAGTGGCCTGCACTCCCATCATCTCGAACGCCTTTATGATTCTCAACTGCTTAGCGTGGTACTCCTCGTCGACTCCCATCTCCTTCCATCTATCAAGATCCATTCCAGCTGGGTTCAATGTAGCCTTGACCTGCGTCTTTGCTCCTTGGCTTGCCCAGTCCTCCAGAAGCTCCATGCCTGCGTCGCCTATATTGCCGTATGAGACGCCTGCGATCTGAGCGCTCACAATGGGGATCAGCCTGGGTGCTCCCAGGACGTCACCAAGGGCGACGAGGAGCTGCATAGCCTTCTCAGTTGCCTTTCCACTGCCGCCTGAGAGCATCTCCTCCTCCACTTTCGAAAGGTGCATTGAAAAGACCGCCTAAACGCTCACTTCTCAGGCATCTTTGCCTTCTCGAACTTCTCCTTGGCTTTGTTCCAAGGTATTGTCGCGTCGAAGCCGATCTTAGTTGTAAGTATCTTCTCCTGATCAGAGGAAGGATCGAGCGTCGACCCCCTTGCTTTCCTAATCTTAATCATGTCCTCATCCCCCTGGAACCTTGTGGCTAGGGCCCACTCCACCTCGTTCACATCATCGATGTTTATGTCCTCGTCGACTACAACAACATGCTTGACGCTCGGGTTGGACCCAAATGCAGCCAGTAGTGCATTTTTACCGTCGCCCTCCGCCTGTTTCCTTATGGAAACGGCTGCATGGAACCAGCACGACCCTCCAAGTGTAAGCCTCACACCCCTAACCTCGGGGACGGCTTTTGTTATCCCGTCGTACATCCTTGCCTCTTTGGGCAGACCCATGAGCAGCTTGTGTTCGGATCCGCCAGGCAGTATTGCCTGATAGATAGGATCTTTCCTCCTCATTATTCCGACGACCTCAACTATGGGCTGTTTTCTGACTATGTCATAGGTCCCCGTAAGATCGACGAATGGCCCCTCATCTACCAGCTTGTCCTTCTTGATTACCGCCTCAATAACAATCTCACTCTCCGCAGGCACCTTGACATCGACATGCTTGCACCTCACCAGCTTCAACTCACCACCAAGCAGCGCATTGGCTACACCCAGCTCGTCGACGCCGAACTTGGGGCCGGAGTTGGCTCCCACAGTCACGGCAGGGTGGTTGCCAATAGAGATTGCTACCTGCAGATCCTTCCCCTGCTTTTTCGCTTCCTGGTGAAGTGCATACAAGTGGCGAGGGACTATCCTTATTGCCATATGGTCCCTGTCTAGCACCAACAGTCTATGCATAGACGCGTTCTGGAACTTGCCATCGGGGCTTCTCGCAACCACGATCCCGGAGGTGATGTACGGACCCGGATCCTTCTCGTAATGGGTCAGTACAGGGAGCTTCATGAGATCTGGCTTCTCGCGGACCTCTGTAACTGGCCCGCTTTCCTCCAGTATTGGGGGAACGGGATGATTTGTGGCATCGATTATCCTTGAGTAGTAGGTCTGGCTGTCCGCACCTATCGCCCTGAAGATTCTATTCCTCGTCCCGCATAGGCCGCTCACTATCTTGAAGCTGCTGCCCTTTACCTTGTTAAAAACAAGAACTGGCCCGTTATCGTGCCTCTTCATAAGAGCAGGAATATCGTACATTGGCGAGCGCTCCTTTTCCTCCACGAGCATCTCACCTGGAATGGCTGATTCGCTGTCGAGAAAGAGCCTAAGGCTCATTATGGCCTCCCCCAAACTATTGACAATATCATAGGACATCGCCAGAGCTAAAACCTTTTTGTATCAGGAAGCTATTAATTACCCACCATTATGTAGAGCAGTGGTGCATTCTTTGCCCCCACCCGAATGGCGGTATTTTCCATACCCTTCCTTCAAGCCTAACCAGGAACGGCTTCTTTCTGTGGTGTACGATGCTATCAAGGGGAACACCCACGCCATTGTTGATGGTGCTAGCGGCCTGGGCAAGACCGTAGGTGCCTTGGCAGGGGGATTGCAGGCTTGCAAGGAGCTCAACCTTCGGGTACTCTACGCAGCCAGAACCTACAAGGAGCTCGACAGGGTCGTCGAGGAGCTTGTGGCGATAAATGGGAAGGAAAGGGTCTCTGGGATATCCATCCGGGGGAGGGCGGAAATGTGCGTCAACGAGGCGGTGCTCCGCCTTTCGAGGGATTCCCGGACGATGATGGAGCTCTGCTCAGATCTAATTGAGAGCGGGAAGTGCCCTTACTACACAAACGTCGATGAGGATCGTAGGGTCTGGCGCGCCCTGCGGGACGAAATCTTGAGCGTGCCGACCCCTGCCTATGAGTTGATCACCAGATCCAAGGAGAACGAGATGTGCCCCTACGAGATCACAAAGCTTCTGCTGCCGCACGTCGACGTCGTCGCCCTCAGCTACGCCTACCTGTTCAACAGGAAGATCAGGGACAATTTCCTCAAGAAATTAGGTGGCTCCGGGAGATCCATAACGCAATATGCACTGATCCTGGACGAGGCTCACAACCTACCCGAAATAGCCAACGAATTTGAGAGCGATCAGATCACATCCATCTCGATCACTTACGCAACCGAGGAGGCGGACCGTTACGGCAAAGCCTCCATGAAAAGATTCTCTGAGCTGCTGGCAGACGATGTGAGTTGCATGGAAATGGGAGAGCATATTGTCGACCTGAAGGGCTTGGCTGAAAAAGCTGCAAAGAATGCACATGTCGGAAATCCCTTACCGATATTCCTTGAGGAGTCACATGCCTTTGGAGAGAGCATAAAAGCGCACCTCCTCTCCAAGGGCAAGCTGCCGCGCTCCTACATCCATAGGCTCTGCGAATTCTTCATAAGAGCAGTGGAGACCTCAGAAAGACGCGACTTTGTGCACATAATAGAATCTGTTGGCAAAGCTACGCTTGGTGGTCCGATCGACGAGGAAACCAATAGGGTGAAACCATCTCGATTGGAGATAGTCTCTCTCGATCCGCGCTCCTCTATTTCCGAGGTAATAAAATCCGTCCCATCAACCATAAGCATGTCTGGCACGCTAGAGAATATGGATGCCTACCGCGAGATGGTGGGCCTCCCAGAAGAATCCATCAAGGTAACGCTTCCCTCGCCCTTCGAGGATGGGCAGACTCTCTTCCTAGCCTGCAAAGGTCTTTCCACCCATTACGAACGGCGCGGCGAGGATGTTTACCGCAAAATGGTCTCAAAGATCTCCGAGGTAGTCCGGTCAACGCCTGGGAATTCTGGGGTCTTCTGCTCCTCCTACGATGTCATGGAGGGCTTGCTAGGCTGCGGCCTTGAGGCTTCCGTTGCGAAGCCCGCATTTGTGGAGCGTCAGAAGGTTAGATCAACAGACCAGGACAAACTGCTTGACAAGTTCAAATCGATGGGTCTGAAGGGTGGGGCAGTCCTTGTCGGCGTAATGGGCGGAAGGTTCAGCGAAGGCGAGGATTACCCTGGGAACGAGATGAACTCTGTGGTGATAGTCGGTGTACCGTACCCGAAGCCCACTGAGAAGGTCGAGTCCCAGATAGAATACTATGATATGGTCTTCCCGGGCAGGGGTAAGGAGTACGGCTATGTCCTGCCCGCTATGCGGAAAGCCTCCCAAGCCGCAGGTCGCCCCTTCAGGAATTTGGACGATAGGGGGGTGGTGGTCTTCATGGACTACAGATACTCCACCAGATACCTGGCGAATTTGCTTCCCGAATGGATCAGAAGCCGCCTAAGGTCCGTAGAGGAATGCGAGCCGCTCGACAGCGTGGTGCTGAACTTCTACTCTCAGCAACATTGAGATTTATCAAAATATGTTACCTCTCTTGGTAAAAGCCCCTAATGTATCCCTAAATTTTCCCTCCTCAAGAAAAGCTTTTAATTTCGGTTTGTCAATTCTATCTCGACCCGCCCTAGCTCAGTGGTAGAGCGCCCGGCTGTAGACCAATGTGGTCGCGACGGGGAATTCGCACTCGTGCGGTACATGTCCCGGCGCCAGCATGGGCAATTACCGGGTGGTCGCTGGTTCAAGTCCGGCGGGCGGGACCACCACTCATTTCAAACTCTAAACTGCCTGAAAAATAGGAATCTTTATTAAAGACGTTTTTTTTCCAATTGATAGCTCTGCTGCTGGGCATTTAGCATCTTTTGTGGAGTTAATGGTGGGATTGTATATGGTCAAGTTCGAAATTCTAAAGCACGAACTCGTACCTCAATTCGAAATCCTAAAGAAGGAAGAGATTGAGGCTCTAAGGCATACCTACGGAATAAAGAAGGAAGACCTTCCATGGATAAGGCGCAGCGATCCCGTCTGTAAGGAGATAGGCGCAAAGCCTGGGGATGTCTTGAAGATTACCAGAAAGAGCCCCGTTGCTGAGCAGTCTGTGGGTTACCGCTACTGTGTTCCAGGGTGAGTTTTGTTGAGCAATATTGGTATGGATGATAGATGGGTACTGATGGAGTCCTTCTTCAAAGAGAAGGGTCTGGTCAGACAACACCTCGATTCATTTGACGATTTCATAAAGAATAAGCTGCAAGAGATCGTGGACGAGCAAGGCGTCATTGAGACAGACCTGCCAGGCTACAAGATAAAGCTTGGCAAGCTCGCGGTCAAGCGCCCGACTATCCATGAAGCTGACGGTTCTGAGAAGGAGATCCTACCTATGGAGGCAAGACAGAGGAACCTGAGCTATGCCTCTTCAATGTACCTGACAGTCGCCCCAGTTGAGGACGGATATGAGGAAGAACCAATCGAGGTATATGTTGGCAAGCTCCCAATTATGGTCAAATCAGGCTACTGTATCCTCTCCAAGATGAGCAAGGAAGAGCTCATCAAGGCAGGCGAGGACCCCGCCGATCCCGGCGGCTATTTCATCATAAACGGCTCCGAGAGAGTTGTTGTAATACAGGAAGATCTTGCAGTTAACCGAATCCTCGTGGATGTAATGGACGGCACTTCCCCAGTCACTCACGTCGCCAAGGTCTTCTCTGCTACATCGGGATTCCGCGTGCCGGTCACCGTCGAGAGGATGAAAGGAGGAGACTTGCAGGTTACATTCCCCTCCATACCCGGGAGGATATCGCTTTCTATTCTAATGAAGGCGTTGGGTGTCGCATCCGACAAGGAGCTAGTCGAGTTCGTCTCCAACGAGGCAGAAGTTCAGAAATCCCTGATCCCCACGCTCGAGGCTGGCGTCGATATAAACAGCGTGAAAGACGCTCTTGATTACATTGGAAACAGGGTCGCTATTGGTCAGACCAGCGACTTTAGGATCCAGAGAGCCGAGCAGATACTGGACAAATACCTACTGCCCCACCTGGGTATGACCCCCAACGACAGAAAGAAGAAGTCCCTCTTCCTCGGTCAAATGGGAGAGAAGATTCTCGAACTTTCCATAGGGCGGAGAAAATCCGACGATAAGGATCACTATGCCAATAAAAGGCTGAAACTCGCCGGCGACTTGCTTGCAAGCCTCTACCGCGTCGCCTTCAAGAGTTTCTGCCGTGACATGAAGTACCAGCTCGAGAGAGCCAAGAGCAGGAGCAGAAGAGTTTCGATACCCACACTGGTAAGGGCTGATGTTATAACTGAAAGGTTGAGGCACGCTCTTGCAACAGGCAACTGGGTCGGCGGCAAGGCCGGTGTGAGTCAGCTGCTTGACCGAACGAACTACCTCTCAACAGTTGGCCACCTTAGGAGGATAATCTCGCCGCTAAGCAGGAGCCAACCACACTTCGAGGCAAGGGACCTCCACTCGACGCAATGGGGCAGGCTGTGCCCAAGCGAGACACCCGAGGGTCCAAATTGCGGGCTGGTCAAGAACCTTGCGCTCATGGCTTTCATATCCGTGGGCGTGGATGAGAAACCCGTTGAGGAACTCCTCTATGAGCTCGAGACCGAACAGATAGAGGGTGCCAGGCAGAAGGGTCTCAGCGGAGCCAAAGTCATACTCAACGGCAGGCTGATAGGCATCCACCAGAAGCCGGAGCTCCTCGTCAGCGAGATGAGGAAGCTGAGGCGGAGGGGTAGAGTAAGCCACGAGGTAAACGTAGCGCTCTACAGCACTGAGACGATCAACGAGATTTACGTCAACTGCGATGCAGGGCGAGTGAGGCGCCCGCTTATAATCGTGGACGGAGGCTCAACACGGCTCGCTAAGGAGCATGTCGAGAAGCTTGCTGCTGGCGAGTGGTCGTGGAATGACTTAGTTCTACAGGGGATAGTAGAGTACCTGGATGCGGAGGAAGAAGAGAACTCTTACATCGCACTTAACACGGAGGACCTCGACAAGGAAAGATCGCACATGGAGATCGTGCCGTCGACGATTCTCGGCATCAGCGCCTCAATGATCCCCTTCCTCGAGGCAAACCAGTCGCCCAGGAACACCTACGGCTCTGCAATGGTCAAGCAGTCGCTGGGTTTCTACGCTGCAAACTTCTCAAAGCGCCTCGACACCAGAGGGCACCTATTACATTATCCACAGAAACCCTTGGTCAACACAAGATCAGCCAAGACGCTGGAGCTTGACAGGCGCCCCGCAGGGCAGAACTTTGTTGTTGCCATACTCTCCCATGCGGGCTACAACATAGAGGACGCCCTAATAATGAACAAGTCCTCCGTCGACAGGGGCCTAGCCAGATCATCCTTCTTCAGGTGTTACGAGACCGAAGAGCGGAGGTACCCAGGTGGCCAGGAGGACAAGATTGAGACTCCGGCACCTAGTGTCAGGGGCTATAGGACAAGCGAGTCCTACCGCTTCCTCGGAGATGACGGTATGATCGAACCGGAGTCAATAGTCGGGGGAGGGGATGTCTTGGTCGGAAAGACGAGCCCACCAAGGTTCCTCGAGGAATACAGGGAGTTCGAGTCCACAGGACCTGTGAGGAGGGAGACCTCCGTTTCCATGAGGGCAGGCGAGGATGGCATCGTCGACCTCGTCCTTGTCACCGAAACCTCGGATGGCAACAAGTTGGTAAAGATTAGGGTCAGAAACGAGAGGATCCCAGAGCTTGGGGACAAGTTCGCATCTAGGCACGGGCAGAAAGGGGTCATAGGTATGCTGGTGCCACAGTATGACATGCCCTTCACCGAGGATGGCGTTGTGCCAGACCTCATAATCAACCCCCACGCTATCCCGTCAAGGATGACCTTGGGGCAGCTCCTTGAAGTGCTGGGAGGCAAGGCCTTTGCTGTTTCGGGCAAACCGATCGACGGCACTGCTTTCTGCGGGAGCGACGAGAAGACGATGAAGGCGCTGCTGCGGGATGCTGGCTTCAAGCCGTCAGGCAAGGAAATTATGTATGATGGCAGGACAGGCAGGGTACTCGAGGCGGAGGTCTTCATAGGCATAGCTTACTACCTCAAACTGCACCACATGGTTGCCGACAAGATGCATGCAAGAGCCAGAGGGCCTGTACAGATCCTCACAAGGCAGCCAACAGAGGGCAGGGCCAGGGAAGGCGGCCTCAGGTTCGGGGAGATGGAGCGCGACTGCCTCATTGCCCATGGAGCTGCTATGCTCCTCAAGGAGAGGCTGCTGGACGAGTCGGATAGGACAGTGATCAACATCTGCGAAGATTGCGGCCTGATAGCTTACTACGACCGTGTTAAGGACAAGCATGTTTGCCCAATCTGCGGGGACAAGGCAAAGACTACCCGCGTTGTCATGTCATATGCTTTCAAACTACTTCTGCAGGAGCTCATGAGTCTCGGGATAGCGCCGAGGCTGAAACTAGAGGAGAAGGTGTAGAAACATGTCACTCAGCGATATAGCCAAAGCAATGAAGGCAATCAAGTTCGGGCTGCTCTCACCTGAGGACATTAGGAAGATGTCCGTCGTTAATATCATCACTGCTGACACATACGACGAGGACGGCGTCCCGATTGAGGCAGGGCTCATGGACAGACGGCTCGGCACAATCGAACCCGGCCAAAAGTGCCAGACCTGCGGAAACCGAGTTGGGCAGTGCCCAGGTCACTTTGGCCACATCGAGATGGCGAGGCCAGTGATCCACCCAGGCTTTGCCAAGACGGTCTACTTGATGCTCAGGGCGACCTGCTGGAACTGCGGCAAGCTGTTGCTTGCCAAAGAGGAATACGAGAAATATACACTCATGATGGAGCGCTACAAGAGAAGGTGGCCGCAGCTCCGGTTCAAGCTTGCAGACAGAATCACCAAGAAGGCCAACAAGACATCGGAGTGCCCCTACTGCGGGCAGGAGCAGTATAAGATCAAGTTTGAGAAGCCGACCACCTACTATGAGGAACACAAAGAGGGCAATGTCAAGCTGGCAGCCAATGAGATCAGATCGAGACTCGAGAGACTTACTGACCAAGATGCAGCTTTGATGGGTTTGGATCCCTTGCTAGCAAGACCGGAATGGATGGTGCTCACAGTCCTCCCAGTCCCGCCATCAGCGGCAAGGCCCTCGATTACGCTGGAATCCGGCGTAAGATCAGAGGACGACCTGACCCACAAGCTTGTCGACATTATCAGGATCAACGAGCGCCTGAAGGAGAATATCGACGCTGGCGCTCCGCAGCTGATTATCGAGGACCTTTGGGAACTCCTCCAGTACCATATTACCACTTATTTCGATAACGAGACTTCCGGCATACCGCCGGCGAGGCACAGGTCTGGCAGGCCGCTGAGGACGATCGCACAGCGGCTCAAAGGCAAAGAAGGCAGGTTCAGATCAAACCTTTCCGGTAAGAGGGTAGACTTCTCTGCGAGAACAGTCATATCCCCAGACCCAATAATCAGCATTAACGAGGTTGGCATACCATTCGACATCGCAAAGCTGCTCACAATTCCTGAGAGGATCAACAAGTACAACTTGGAGCAGATGAAGATCCTTATCCAGAATGGCCCAGACGACCATCCTGGCGCCAACTACATAATCCGACCGGACGGTAGAAGGATAGACCTCCGCTTCCCCAAGGACAGGAAGACGATTGCAGACTCAGTAGAGGTTGGGTACGAGGTTGAGAGGCATCTAAAGAATGGCGATGTCGTACTTTTCAACAGGCAGCCCTCCCTGCACAGGATGTCAATAATGGCACACAGGGTTAGGGTACTGCCCTACAAGACATTCAGGCTCAACCTATGTGTCTGTCCGCCTTACAACGCTGACTTCGACGGGGATGAGATGAACCTTCATGTCCCGCAAAGCGAAGAGGCAAGGGCAGAGGCACTTGTCCTGATGCTAGTCCAAGAGCAGATACTCTCCCCGAGGTATGGCGGACCCATAATGGGGGGGATACAAGACTACATCTCCGGCGGGTACATGCTCACAAGGAAGGAGACCCAGGTAACAAGAGAGGAGGCGTCCCAGTTGCTCACCAGTTCGGGCTTTGACGGTGACCTACCCGAGCCGGCAATTACCGAGCCAGAGGAGCTGTGGACCGGCAAGCAGCTTGCGAGCCTGTTCTTCCCCAAGGACTTCAATTACACATTGAAATCAAACATCTGCCTAAAGTGCCCCACATGCAAAAAGGAGGAATGCGAGCACGATGCCTACGTCGTGATAAAGAACGGGCAGTTGATCTCGGGCGTCATCGACAAGAAAGCCATAGGTGCTGGCCAGCCGGAGAGCATTCTCCATAGGCTCATCAAGGACTATGGCACCGATATGGGCAGATTCTACATAGACAAGGCCTTCAAGCTATTTCTTTCTTTTATTGACACCCGTGGACTGACCATAGGTCTTGACGACGAGGAACTGCCACAGCAGGCAAAGGACAAGGTAAGCGTCGTCGTGGGCGAGGCGGAGGACAAGACTGCCAAGCTCATATCCATCTACAACCAGGGGTTGCTCGAGCGTCTCCCTGGCAGGACCTTGGAAGAGACACTCGAGACCAAGATCATGCAAGAGCTTGAGGAAGCGAGGGAGAAGGCAGGTGAAATCGCTGGATCGAATCTCAAGGACGGAAACACCGCTCTTCTGATGGCAAGGACGGGCGCCAGGGGGAGCCTCATGAACCTCGCACATATGGTGGCCTGCGTGGGCCAACAGTCGGTGAGAGGCGAGAGGGTCATCAGGGGTTACCAAGGCCGAACGCTCCCACACTTCAAGCAAGGCGATTTGGGCGCAAGGGCACATGGCTTCGTGTATAGTAGCTACAAAGATAAGCTCAACCCGATAGAGTTCTTCTTCCACGCCATGGGCGGGAGGGAGGGGCTTGTGGACACTGCCGTCAGGACAAGCCAGAGCGGCTATATGCAGAGGCGGCTCATTAACGCCCTCCAGGATGTAAGGGTGGAGTACGATGGCACCGTAAGGGGAACCGACGGCTCGATACTCCAGTTTAAGTATGGAGACGACGGTGTAGACCCCGCCAAGAGCGACCACGGCAAAGCCGTAAACATTGACAAGATTATTGAACGGGTCATTAGCGCAGGAGGCAAATGAGATGGCAGAAGAGAATGAAAAAGACACTTTAGCGGGTAAGGCGACTGCGAAGGCGGCCAAAGCCAAGAAATCGTCCCCGAAGAAAGGGTATGCAAGAAAGGCAACAAAGGCCGAAGCTCATGCTGAGGCTCCTGCTAAGGCCTCCAAAGCTAAGCCAAAGAAGGCAAAGGCGGAAGGACTGAAAGCAACCCCAATCGAGACCAGAGCCGCTTATTTGAAAAAGCTGCTTGTGAATTACAAAGGCATGCTGCCAGACAATCTCCTCACCCAACTTGAGGCAAAGCTCAGCGGGGCGACTATGGAAGAGGCTCAGGTCAAGAAGATCGTGGATGAGACTTACAAAGCCTACACAAAAGCTCTTATTGAACCGGGGGAGGCGGCAGGGACCGTGGCAGCTCAGTCAGTGGGCGAGCCTGGAACCCAGATGACCCTCAGGACCTTCCATTACGCGGGCGTCAGGGAACTCAACGTGACCCTCGGCCTGCCAAGGCTGATCGAGATCGTGGATGCTAGGCGAATACCGTCAACACCCACCATGACCGTCTTCTTAGACGATGACCACAAAGGGAGCCTCGAGAAGGCTAAGGAAGTTGTTACCAGAATTGAGAGGATCGCCGTCGAGAACGTTGCAAAGAGCATCGAATATGATATGGTCAACGCGTCCTTCATAGTCGAAGTTGACGAAGAGATTGCTCAGGATAAGCAATTGGACGCCGAGTTCATTGCAAAGTCAATTGTCAAGCTCAAGATCGGGAAGGTCGAAATCGAGGGCAATGGCATCATAATCACGCCAGAGGTCACCGCACAGGACAAAATTAAGAGGCTCAGGGAGAGGATACTTACCTTGAGGCTGAAGGGCATCAAGAGCATAAAGAGAGTCCTGATCCAGAAGGAGAACGAAGAGTACATCCTCCACACGGACGGCTCCAACCTTTCAGAGGTTTTGAAGATCAAGGGGATAGACCCCAACCGCGTCTACACCAACAACGTCTCCGAGATCGCAGAGGTCCTGGGGATCGAGGCTGCCCGAGCCGCCATTATCAAAGAAGCCTTCCAGGTTCTGGATCAGCAGGGTCTGGACGTGGATATGAGGCACGTCATTCTTATTGCCGACCTGATGACCTCCACAGGGAGGATAAGGCAGATCGGCAGGCATGGAGTGAGCGGAGAGAAGTCAAGTGTCCTGGCAAGGGCTGCTTTCGAGGTGACCGTAAAGCATTTATTGGATGCGGCGGCACATGGAGAGGAAGATGCATTGGAGGGCGTAACGGAAAACGTAATAGTCGGGCAACCCATACCATTGGGTACCGGGATTGTTGAACTCTTCATGCGGTTCTCAAACCAGAAGGAGGCAGAATAGAATGGATCTTTCGAAAGAACTCAAGGTTGCCTTGAGCACAGGCAAGATTGAGATCGGTTATAAGGTTGGTCTAAAGACGCTGAGCAAGAAGAAAGCAAAGCTGGTGGTAGTCTCTTCAAACACGCCTGAGACCCTCTTCGCCAAGCTGAAGGCAGCAGCTGGCGATATCCCGCTATACAAATATCCGGGGTCCAGCTGGGATCTAGGAGGCCTCTGCGGCAAACCCTATCACGTGACAACAATCACGATCATCGAGCCAGGGGAGTCGGCCATATTAAAACTACAGGAGGGATGATGCTTTCCAACGATTAAATTCACCGCAGACGAGATGCGTTTTATAGCCCTTCTTGAAAACCTTACTGGCGCCATCGCCAAAGACTGCGTCCTCGAGCCCCAGGATAACAGGATAATCTTTGTCATACGCCCTGGTGACATGGGGCTCGCCATCGGCAAGAACGGGATGAACATCGAGAGGACGCGAAAGGTAATTGGCAGGCCCGTGGAGATAGTAGAGTACGCTGAGACCGCCGAAGAATTCCTCAAAAACATCGTTGCTCCAGCCAAGGTCAGAGGGATTAAAATTAGCAAGAACTCTGAGGGTAACACAGTAGCCCAGGTGACAGTCGACCCTCACGATAAAGGCATGGCGATCGGAAAGAATGGCAAGAATGTCGTCAAGACAAGGCTGCTGATGAAACGCCACTTCGACTTGGAAAACGTCGTTATAGCATAATTGTTTGAGCGCTCCTCTTTGGCCGAGGCAGGGAAGGGCAAGCCGAATCCCAGTTTTTCTTCTCCCGCACGCTTGGATCACTCCGACAAAGTTAAATAATCGTGAGTCAATTACGGAAACCGCACTTAGGTGTACGTTATGACAGGTTCGAAATCACCAAGGGGCTTGCTTGCTGGAAGAAAGCTCAGCGAAAAGAGGAAATCATTCCGCTGGAGCTTGAGGCAGTTCAAGCGAAGGATGCTCAAACTTGACGTCAAAGCAGACCCGCTTGAAGGAGCCCCTCAGGCAAGGGGTATTGTTCTTGAGAAGGTCGGTGTAGAGAGTAGGCAACCTAACAGCGCGGTGAGGAAGTGCGCAAGGATTCAGCTCATCAAGAATGGGAAGCAGATCACAGCGTTTCTGCCTGGTGACGGCGCCCTCAACTTTGTCGACGAGCACGACGAGGTAATCTTAGAAGGCATCGGCGGGCCAGGCGGTGGATCAATGGGGGATCTCCCCGGCGTCAGATGGAAAGTCGTCAAGATCAATGGCGTCTCGCTGCAGGCGCTCATGACCGGCAAGAAACAGAAGCCAGTGAGGTAAGACAATGTCCGAAATCAAGATCTTCGGCAAGTGGGACACAGCTAACATAGATCTCAAGGATCCAGGTCTAAAAGGATACATCACAGTCTCGCCAACTCTGGTCCCCCATTCCTGTGGCAGGCACGAGCACAAGCGTTTCGGCAAGGCTAAGGTGAACATTGTCGAGAGACTCGCCAACAGGGTAATGCGGCCCGGCAAGAATGGTGGAAAGAAGATCCTAGCACTGAACATCGTCGACGGCGCCCTCCAGATCATCAGCCTCAAGACTGGCGAGAACCCGCTCCAGGTCCTGGTCAGGGCAATAGAGAACTCCGCCCCGAGGGAAGAGGTGACAAGGATCAGCTACGGTGGCATATCCTATCCGCAGGCCGTTGACGCCTCGCCACAGAGAAGGGTCGATCTCGCGCTGAGGTTCATAACTGATGCTTCAAGGAATGCTTCCTTCAGCAGCAACAAGCCCATTGAGGAGTGCCTTGCAGACGAGGTCTCGCTAGCCGGCGCTAACGACAACAAGAGCTACGCAGTCCAAAAACGAGAAGAGATAGAGCGCATAGCCATTTCAGCCAGATAAATTTCAGGAATATGGGATCAGGCGGGTTATTATCAAAGCTCGATTTTCCTTTTTTGATTTTCTTTAAAGCCTCCCATCAGAAAAAAACTGACAGAACTTTTTGACCAAACTTTATATATTACGTGCTATTTTTACACTTCAACAGTCAATAAAAGGATAACAAGAGAAGATGCTAAATGTCATCCCAGAAGAAAGAACACCTAAACATGCTAGTGATGGGGCACGTTGACAACGGCAAGAGCACTCTAGTAGGACATCTGCTCTTTCTCGCCGGTGGTCTTGACGACCGTTCATTGGCGGCCCTAGAGGAAGAGGCAAAGAAGACTGGAAAAGAGTTCGCAAAGTACGCTTGGCTAGGAGACAAGCTGAAGGAGGAGAGGGAGAGAGATATGACGATCGACCTTTCCTTCTGGAGGTTCGAGACTCCCAAGTTCTTCTTCACAATCATCGATGCCCCCGGTCATAGGGACTTCGTAAAGAACATGATCACAGGCGCCTCACAGGCTGATGCTGCAATCCTTGTCATTTCCTGCAAGAAGGGAGAGTACGAGGCTGGCATGGGTCCAGGTGGTCAAACCAGAGAGCACGCCTTCTTAGCGAAGACTCTGGGTGTAAACCAGCTTGTTGTTGCTGTAAACAAGATCGACGACCAGACGGTCGCCTACAGCGAGACTAGGTACAACGAAGTAAAGGACGGAGTACTGAAATTCCTCAAGATGATCGGCTATGACACATCAAAGATAATCACAGTCCCGATCTCCGGATGGAAGGGTGATAACATCATTAAACAGAGCCCGAACACGCCATGGTATAAGGGCCCGACCCTATTCGAGGCCATGGATACCTTCGTATCCCCAGAGAAACCAATCAACAAGCCGCTTCGCGTACCAATTCAGGACGTTTACACAATTACCGGTGTGGGTACGGTCCCCGTCGGCAGGATCGAGACGGGCATTATGAAGAAGAACATGCAAGTTGTCTTCATGCCTGCCAACAAGACCGGTGAGCTGAAGGACATCGAGACCCACCACATGAAGATCGAGGAGGCAGTCCCAGGCGACAACGTAGGGTTCAACGTAAAGGGTGTTGGCAAAACCGATATCCACAGGGGCGAAGTCTGCGGCGACACAATAAAGCCTCCAGCAGTCGCTGAAACCTTCAAGGGAAGGATTTTCGTACTCTACCACCCTACAGCCATTGCAGCAGGATACACTCCAGTGCTCCACGTACATACGGCTACGGTTGCAACGACATTCATGGACTTGGAAAAAAAGATCGACCCCAAGACAGGTGCAGTCATAGAAGAGAAGCCAACCTTCCTGAAGCAGGGAGACAGCGCAATCGTGACATTCAAGCCAACGAAGCCGCTTGCAATTGAGGTCTACACCGATTTGCCGCCATTGGGAAGATTTGCGCTCAGGGATATGGGCCGCACAGTCGCAGCCGGTGTCGTAACAGAGATCAAGCCAGCAACGCTGGCTAAGTAATTCCTTTTTTTATGAGGTTTTTTTATGCCCCAGAAAGCCCGGATCATGCTCAGTAGCACTGACTACCAGAAGCTCGAGGATGTCTGCTCACAGATTAAGAAGATTGCTGAGAAGACGGGGGTAAAGATCGCAGGTCCGGTTCCGCTTCCTACGAAGAGACTCGTGGTTCCAACCATGAAATCCCCTGCTGGCGAAGGAACCAAGACGTGGGACAAGTGGGAGCTCAGGATCCACAAAAGACTTATCGATGTGGATGCCGACGACAGGACCATGCGGCAGATGATGAGGATCCAAGTCCCAGATGACGTGTTCATCGAGATAGAACTAGTTTAGCCCTGTTTTTACAAAGGCTAGGCACCACAGTGCTTGAAATTTTTCCGATCTTTTTGGCAGTTTATTTTTTTTAAGATTACTGCTGCTGTCCACCCTTTTTCCTACGCCTGTACGCCATTTTTATGTGATACAATGGGTGGGCAAGGAACCTGTGTTCTATTTCGATAACTTCGTCAAATCTTGCTTCATTTGAGATGAGATTCTTCTTGAGTTCGGTCAGCTCTTTTTTCGGCGTGAATTTGATGTAAATTGGCACCCCTACTAGAAGCATGACCATTCCCAGCCCAATCTGAGTGAATGAACATTGTGTGATCAGATAAATCGAGAAGATCAACCCCGCCACTGCGATTACCGATTCCCCTTTCAATTTGAATTGTGGATTGAGGTTCTTCTTCCGTAGCGGGAATATGGAGGCACAGGTCGCTGCATACCCGACTGCAAGGAGAAACACCGCAGTTGCAACCAGCATCCCCAGCCCACCAAAAAGGGAAGCAACAAACGCAGTCGCCGACTGTATTATTATCCCTATGTAAGGTGTCTTGAACCTAGGATGGACTTTAGCAAAAGACTTGGGGAAAAGCCCGTCCACAGCCATGGCGTAGCCCAGCCTTGAAGTCCCAATCATTCCGGACTCGTCGGACCCGGCAATTGAGACAAGGGCTCCTATCCCCACTACCGTTGCACCAATAATTGCTAGGAGCGGTACGGAGGTCAGTATGTACTGTGTGGCTGAGGTGAGGGGGGTTGTGTCAGTTGCCAACTGAGTCCAGGGCCGAACCGCGAAGAGTAGTGCATTTGTAGTCAGATAGAAAACAGTGACTATGACAATCCCTATGGTGATCGCCCTTGAGATATTCTTACCTGCATCCTTTATCTCATCCGCTGGGATGGCAGCTATCTCAAAACCCGCATAGGCCCAAAAAATAAGCACAAGTGCAGACCCAAAGCCCGAGAAACCGAGCGGAAGGAAAGGCATATAATTCCCTGCGGCGATTGATGGGTTCTGAAACACAAAGATTGCGGCCACTGCTGAGAAGAGCAGCAGGGGAACCAGCTTAATTATGGTTAGTACATCGTTCGTCCTTCCAGCTGCCTTGACGCCAACAATGTTGCTGAGTGCAAGGAAGATGACAAATACGAGTTTTACAGCACTCTGCTCATACCAGCCAAGGTTGGGGACGAAGAACATTAAGTATTCAACGAAAGCAACTGGGAAAACAGCTAACGACATCCACTCTGCAAGCCATATCGACCATCCCACAATGAATCCTGCGAAAGTTCCCCAAGCTTCCTTGGCGTAGGCATAAGTGCCGCCAACCCTTGTTACGTAGGAGGCGCACTGAGCAAAGCATAGCGCAAGAATGATGGCTATGACTCCGGCGATAATCCAGACCAAAATGGAACCTGGCCCAAGATAACCTGCCCCGAACGACGATGCCACATAGATGTCAGCCCCTATTATCGCGCCAACTACCAGGTTCACAACATCGAAGAGGGATAGCTTTGAGCGCCCTTCCGTGTCTGCCATTTAATCCTAGGCTCCGCTTCTGCTATGCTTACAATTATATTATAATTGTTTTACGATCCCCCGAGTAGCGAAAATTGATCAAGTATAAACGTGGCCCGCGAGCAATATTGTTCTGCGATTGCCAGCGCAAAGAGTGAGATGAAATCTTAAATATGTAGGCGCCGGGGAAGGGATTCGAACCCTTGCACCCCCGAAGAGGAAGATTCATCAAATGGAGTCATATTTTATCGATGAATAAATCCCCAGAACCGCTATATCAATGGTCGGGAATATGAAAATTTGTTCTTTTCCGAAATCGTTTTTTTTATTCGCTTTTACTGAACCTCAACATCTCTTTTTCGTATTCTTCTTTTATTATGCGATATTTTTCGCTCGCGATTTTCCCACGTAAAGTAAATTTATCAAATTCTTCTTGAATTCGGGCATTATTCATCTTAGGTACATTTGTATTTCCTTTTTCAGCAGAATGTACAAAATTATTGGTTTCTTGAATCATTACTTCAAGTATTGAATTATACTGTTCAAGAACAACGAGGTAGCTCTCTTTGAAGCTGATAGATTCTGACCATTGCACCTTGTACAAAGAGAGCTCTTCCTTCATCTTTTTAACTTGTTTTTGTTGTTCTTCTAAGAATGGCATTATTATGTTATATTCAATTTTTTGTCCCTGTAAATATTGAATAAGCTCGCGCATCATACCATTGAGACGTTGATGATAAGACATGATATAATTAGAATCTACAACAAAACAATCGACGATCTTTATGCTCATAACTATTCGCCAATTCTATGTTTGTGATGGCATATAAAATTGCTAGAAATATGGCTCTATTTCAATGGTATGGAGCAACATTGTCTGCCGAACTCAGACTTTTATGATAGGTACCTTTTTCTACTTTTCTTCAATAATTTTCAATAATACTTTGGTGATCTTTTCTTCAATATCTGATGAATTTTTGATGGATAATAAAGGATATGCAAAGCATGTTGCAGAGTCAAAGGCATAGTCCCCTACCTCTTTCTTCCAATCCATATCTATCGATAGCGTCAATATCTCACCTGGTATGAACTGCGTCTTTTTCAAGAAGGTAAATGCTTCGAAGAAAAATTTGGCTCGATCATAATCTCCATTAAAAGTTACTTTCTTTGTTTGGAAATCGAATACACCTGCAGAAATTATTGGTTGATTTAAAAGATAATCTTGGCGATTATCATCATCAAAATAAATAGCAACATAGAGTTGCAGATTGCTGTAATGTGCGTTTTGATAAAACCTGAGAACATGAGTCGGCATCCAATAAGTTGGGGAGTATAATGAAGACGAACCGTCTGCTAGACATGTGCTTCCAGTAATGGTTTCGAATCCTTTTCCTTCTAACTGATCATCTATTGTTTCAAGTATTAGCGCAAATTCTTTGAATAGATTTCTGACCTGCTTCATCGCATTTAAAATATTTTTTTCATCTTCACTCATTTTTCAAATCTCCAAGTGATCTTTAGAGGCGCGTATTTCCATAGAAGCCTTGATTCGAGGGCATCGAACTTCCAGCCAATTTTTAATGACCGTATTATTGTAATTCCGCTATAGAGTTTTAAACCCTGTTTACGAAGAACTTCTGCAACATCCTTTAAAATATCGTAATCTGATTTAGACAGTAAGTCTTGTATGAATCTCCAAGATGTCCAATAAATGTTCATTGTTTGTGCGGATGGACGCTGTGCTTTGAAATCCTCAACAGATTCTTCGATCTCTCTCTTAGGAAAAGAAAAATCCGCAGTGACGTATAATAGAACAGGAATTGCATCCTTCGTTTCCGCCTCAATTATTAGATTATCCCATTCCCTTGCCAATTGATCATGAATCATGTATCTCTCGGCTTCTTCCTCGCTATTTTCACTATTGGATTTTCCGGAAAAATATTTCGACTCTACCAATATCATTACTTTATTATTATTGGATTGTTTTGCTATGATCAAAACATCGGGTTCACAACCATGTCCCTTTACTCTTTCTATCCATGGCCAAAAATCATATTTAATATCCGCAACGGCGTCTAATTTTAGCGGGTCTCCATCAATATTCTTAACTAATGATAAAATTGGCACTATTCCAGCTTCTTTTGGCACATACTTCAAAGAACCAAACACGTTTGATGTTAGCAAATCTTCTGAGTCTTCCTCGTTTCTTGAAAGTTTTCCTCGAAGTTGGGCTTGAAGCACTATTACCACGTCGCTTGAATCCTATTCTGCTTACTGCATTAATAATTTCACTTTTTGATCTAGGTATTCTCTCGAACTTCATATGAACTTCCGGGAACAAAAAATAGCATGAAATATCCTAATATGCAATTAATTAATTAAATATGTTATACCAATAAGTCTAATTATGGCAGATAAGGAAAAACGGGAAATCGCTAAACCTGTAGCTGATTTTCTACGGGAAGGAAAAAGGATTCCTACCACTGAATTTAGTTTTAAAGGCACCAGATTCGATGTTTTAGGCTATAACGAAGATGAAAAATGTTTCTATGTAGTTGAATGTAAACTAAGTAAAAGCATAGCAGGAATAGGTAAAACTCTCGGCCAAATATTGGGTTATCATTCTGCTATAGCACACTACTCCCATGCTTTTCTTGACAAGGTCAATTCAAGCAAAGAAAGAGAATGGTTTCAATTTAGAGATAATGAACGAATTATCTTACAGAATGAATTTCCCGTTAAATTTTTTGTAGCTCTGAAAAAGGAAAATGCGCAAAAAAATATTCATCATCTTGAATGGATTGATAAAAATATTCTCGACGATCATCTAGGAATAATCTTGGTTGACAAAAACAAAAAATGTGAAATTATTAAGCAACCCAAACCCTATAAAATTCCAATAGAAAGGCATTACCGAAAAAGAGAAGAATTCCTCAAAGACATAAAAGAAAAAACTCTTGTAAATTCTACAGAGGTAGAATTTAACTCTATACGAAACGTTATCCGATACTATTTTGGTAACCATGGTAGTTTTACTTTTAAAGTATGGTTGAAACGAAACGGTCCCATTGAAATAGGATTCTATATGGAACGCGATAAGAAAAATAATCATAAACTATTCCAAATGTTGCTTAAGTATGAAAAGAAGATTTCAGCAATTCTCCCCTATGCTCAATTCGAAAAGAAATATGGCAGAAGACGCTCATGGAGAAAGATCTATGAAAATATAGAATGGGACGGAAAAATCAATTCGTTGAATGGAGAATTATTAGACAAGGTTTCTAATTTATTATGTGAGTATGTGAAAACTTTGAAACCCATTCTTGATGAAGTAGAATGGGGTAAAATCGAGAGATGAGCCCTGATGAAAATCCTACTTGACGAGAATGTCTATGGTCTAGAAAAATTATTGCGCCATCAAAAATGGGAAATTACTACCGTTCAAAAAGAAATGGAGAAAGGTACTTTGAAGAATCATGAAGATGGAGATATTGTCCAATTTGCAAAAGACAATAGCATGATTGTTATTACGAAAAATTATGACATGAAACAAGAAGCGGATACCATACATGCAGAATGCATCTGGATTGACGATGTGATGCTGGCAAGAGCAGTTGTAACAGCAATTCAAGAGAAGTATCCTTAAGAATAACTCAACCAGCAAGCATTTCTCCAAAAACAAACACAATCCATGTCACGCCTAACACCATAAGCAACATTCCGCTTACGCCTTTTCCATGAGCTAATCTTCGTAAGCCGAGACCAACAAGAAATAGCGCTGGAAGAAAGATTATCGCTCCAAGGAACATAAACAAGAAGAAGAACAAAAGGAACAATTTGTCCGCCTCCCAAGGCAGATAATTTTCCCAGGGCCACTATATAACGGGTCGGGGCAGGAAAATTATTCTTTATCCAATATCCAAATTTGGAATTCGTAGAAAAAAGATCATCAGTAAAAAGAAAAAAGAAAAATGGGGTTAATTAAAAAATTAATCCCACCAATGCGAAGTAATGCGGTTTTTGTATTTTGGGGATATATGGAATAAGTCATATGCGCGAGAAGGCACCATCACTGAAAATGGAAATACTGCGACCTTTAAGGCGTCTATTTTCCCGCAATCTTGACATTTCAAATTGAAGATAACGCGTGTGCTATTATCCAACAGTACGGCAGTAATGTCGCAACTTCCAGCATTCTTTTTTTCTTTACACGGTTCATGTCCAAATACAAAGTAATCTGTAGGCGTTAGGATTGGCTTAAATTCTCCGGTGCTAAGACCATGATGCAATATTTCATCTTCGTTTTCGCTCATTCTTTTTCACCTCCACTCACCGGTTGATGAGCTTGAACCGATTCGTAAAATCCATCTTTTCTGGAGATGCTACCTTCATCAACCAGTTTCCTAAGAAGCTTGTACAGGTATGGCTGACTAATTTGTTCAGCTTCTTGAAAACTGCTATGAATGTCCTCGAAGCTCATGGGGCCATTGCCCAAAATGTCTAAGATTTTCCTTATTGCTATCTCTTTGAGTTTTGGTCCTTTCATAGAACCCCGGTGATCTAACTTCAGTACATCATTTACAACATCAATTAGGCTTGGAACATACTCCTCAACCCATAGTTTCCTTGCAAAATCACCGTCCTCCTTATAGTCGATGACAAATTTATCGGGGATAGAGAAGTCATATCCTTGACAACGTTGAAATTGCTTCAATGCAGCATACTGGTACATGATACGATGGAATTCTGAGGAAGATCTCAAATTTACGAGTTGCTCAGTGTATTTATCTTCAAGTTGACCGTATTTCTCTTCGATCTCCTTTTGAGTAGCAATCCAAACCTCTTTTCTTTTTTGATGACTTGCCTCGTCGAATGGTATGCTAATTCCGATATTGTTGTTTTTGTAGAATTTTGCTAGGTATTTCCAAGCTTCGTTCAGGGCTTTTGCCGTTGCAATATCTATAGATACGGAAGGAAAAGATCCAACATCGAGGACGATCTTTCTTCGTTCATCAACATCAGGCAGATAACTTCTCCATCGTAACCTATCGATATCCCCCATGGCCAGCAACGGTCTCCCAAAGGAGGTCTGAGTACCAAACCTAGCGCTATTGATCATCCATGAAGTAGTGCTATTAACTGTTAACTCGCTTTTCTCTAGGTCTATCGTTAATCCTTGGGCTTTCAATCTTTGAAGTTCATTTTCGATTATGGCTTTTTTATGAGGATTTTCTAGCTCTGTTTTTAATTCCATAAGCATTGCTAACCGACGTGAGTAATGCCCGGTTTCCTGGAATACCCGCAAATCTGCAGCCAAATTTGCTTGTTCATTCCCGCGGAGTAAAGTCGAATATTCCCCAACAAATATGATGTCATTAGTTATTGTTACTGGAGGAACAATCCATCCTCCTGCGCTGATAGTCCCATATAGCGTTGCTGTAGTTAAGTTGTCAACTCTGCTGGCTCTCAACAAATCAAAAGGAAATATGTTCGAATTTTCAGCAAGTGTCCAAGCATAATCTTTCCCAAGCCCAGGTGAAGCGTAGATCCCCGCATGGGAGTAGCCTCGCAAAACATCAGTGCTATTTATCCATTTGATTAGCTGACCTGCAATGATCAACGATATTTCCTGGAAAATGCGTCGCGTGAAATTGTAGCCATTGCCAATCTGAAGCGCTAGTTCCTCATTCTTCTTTAAGATTTCACCATCTATCAAAATCTTCTTGGCAGAATCCGACAGCGTTGCAGTATTATTCTCTGCAATCAATGGGCCAATCCCCCCATTGATTCTTTACGAAGCTCTTGCACCCAGTATGCTATGATTATTGCCTCAATGGCTTCAAACAGATTTATTGTTAGATCAGCATTTAGTTTGAAAGAAAAGTAGTCGGTTGTTTTGCCTTTAAAATTCATTAGCTTCAATTCTAGCAAATGTTTCTTCGCATGATAATTGATGTCTGCAAATCCTTTGAGCGCATATTGATATCTTCGAAGGACAAAAGGCGAGAGCCCATTCTTTTCTAAACCTTTGCCGGCAAGCGCATCATTCGAATTCATCTATCTCATCTCCAAAATTCTTTCTTTGGCTAGCCTCAATTCTGACTTTATTTAAACTTTTGGCATTATATTATATGAAATACAACTATAGAGGGGTAATATGCAATAGATGTATAGAGGGACACTATGAATAGATAAACACGTTAGGCATTGTGAATATTGAGGGTAAGAGGCGTTAGGAATAGTGAATATTGAAAGTAAAAGGCAATAGGTTGGATAGAGAAGGCTCCGAAAGCTTCACTTGGAAGCCTCATGACCACTTTTTTTCCTTCTCTAATTATTTTATATTTTTTTGTTGATAATTTTTTTATTAATATAAAGAAGAAAAGAAAATAAAGAAAGAACTCCGCCAAATTGTCTTTGAGCCTATTTGTTCGCCCATTTGGATCCAAGGGTTTCCCAAGTGGCCACGTGGAAAATTTTTGTTTAAATAATTCTAAGCTAAAAGAAAATCATCTCGCCTTTCAAAGCTCCCGCTCCATGAACCCTTCAAAAACCTACTTCAGATAGAACGAGGTAATTTGAGAATATGCGCAATTGCCATTTCAAGATTTTTGTAAAGTCTCCCCCGCCATCTATACGCTAAAGGTCCTCTGAGCCAGGTCTTTGCCCGGGCTTGGGGATTAAAATTTAACTGGTGATTTTTGCCACATTTCCAATTACTGTAGCGGGGATAAAGGCATTTCTAGCAGTATAATATATTGAGTTATTATAAGGTGATTTGATGGTTGAAGGAAAGGAGTTGGAAAAATTTCAGAGAGTCATTGTAGATCAGGATATTTGCATTGAATGTGGAGCCTGCGTTGCTGCCTGTCCCTTTCAGGCATGGGAATTAGACGAGAGTAGCAAGGCAAGACTCATATGGGACAAATGCCAGGACGATTTCTCATGCATTGGCTCGTGCCCTGTAAGTTGCATTTGGAAATCATCTGAGGCACCCGAAGAAGCAAAAGCAAAAAAAAACTGGTTTAGATTCAGCCGAAAGTTGAACGATGAAGAAAAAATAATCTTTGAAAATTTAAGCAAAAAGTATAGCATTATTGCATAGCATGAAAAGGACAGGCTGCCTTGATCAAAGTAATTAGATATTTAAAATCCTGACTTTAAGACGTGCTAACTTTAATATTACGCAATCAGTATATATGTTATGGAAAAAACAGGAGAAGAATTCGTCAGAAGAAGTGGTCACCGCTTTAATCTCATAATAAAATCACTTCCATCAGCAGAATCCTTGGCTATTTCTATCGAAGAACTCTTGGAAAGATTAAGGAAAATAGGATATAGAGAGAGTCCAGATCAATTACGCATAGACATCTCAGCCCTCATTAAGCGAAAAGAAGTTGCTGAATCATCTCTCAAGGGCAAATCGTATTATTGGTCATTGCCAAGAGGACAAAATGAATTAAGAAAAAGAATATTGCTGATAAAACTCCATAATATGGAACTCACTGAAGAAGACATTGCAGCCCTAGAGAAGATCGCGAAAAAGTCAAAATGAGCAAAATATAATACCACAAGTTTGTCGGCTAGTGTGTGCCATAAGCTGCCAATAGCTATAATCTCCAACGTTAGCGGTTCAAATCCAACCCGGTCCACCATCAAATATGCGTGAAACAGACTGGATTTCTCAGGCATCTACAACATAAAAGGATTTACCATGAGTCCATGCTATATTACATGCCATGATTCACATTGCGCTAACCTAAATCGCATAAACATATATGGGAATGAAATAATTTTTATTTGGTGAAGAAAATGCCACCACACTGCGATACGTTGGATGGTCCGGTTATCAAGGCAATAAAAATTGCCCTTGAAAAAGGCAATGTAAACTACATACTCCCTTGGGTCCCTAAAAAAGGAGAGAAGGAGGTCATTAATGCCTTCGAGAAAACTCTAAGGGCACGTGGACAGGGGAAAGAAGCAATGGAGGTTGCTGATTACTGGCTGTATGAAACAGTTGTGCGGATACATAGGGAAGGAGAGGGTGCACCCTATACTGGTCTTAAGCCGGCAGGGCTGGACTGGGGACCTGTAGTGCCAAGGGCGGAGAAGGCCATCGCAACTGGAGATTCGCGAGAGGTCATTGATTTCATGACGCACACACTGCGAGAAGAACTCGAGGCACGATTCAATAACGCGATAGCGAAAAAAGGGTATGATGTGAACAATGTAGACGCTGCGCGCGATTATGTGCAGGCTGAACTGCAATTTGTGCTGTTTTCCCATGGCTTGTACACGGCAATAACAGGCAAAGGCGAACATGGCGAAGAAGGATTGAAAACGCACGAGCACTAAAGCTAAAGAGGGCAGGTCTAGCAACTCCAGATACCCCTACCTATCATCAGTCGATTTATGACCCAGAACACTACAACATAAAAGGATTTACCGGAAATTTATAAGCCGTGAGGGTCACGAGTCTATGTGTTTATTTAGGGAGTTTAACCACGAGAAACCTGAAGACGTCCTGCCCGGTGTTACTTAATAAGTGTGGTATGTTTTTGGGGCTCTCGATAAGCATGTCTTTTTCAACTTCTTGTTTTTCGTTTCCGATTTCAACTACTCCTTTTCCTTCTAGGATGTAGAAGAAGACGTCTACAGGTGTGATGTGTTTTTTTAGCGATTGTCCTGGTTTTAAGGCCATGTGAATAACTTCAACATTGTTTGTATTGTAGAGTCTTTTTGCTTCGACGGCATGGGGATTCTGAAAGGCATTTACGTTCAATAATCTAATAATTTTCATCTATACCCCCCAGAAAAGGTTCTTGAATTGGTTGAGTTATTAATTTTTCCGTGGAAATGTGTGTGTGGGATTAAATTTTTGTTTGGCAGTCAACTATACGTTAAAGGTTATTATCATGTAAGGTCACTTCCAAGTCCGATTGTTGATGATAGAACTCATAGTGACCAATGCGCAATTGAGCCAATTTTAATTTTTTCCTTTAGTTGTTGTTCTTTTATATAATTAAGCAAATGAATGCATGGCCGCCAATGGCAACAGGTGGCCAGGCGCTAGGCCACCTGGCCTTGCCTAGCCGTGCCGCGCCTTGCCAAGCCTAGCCTAGCCGTGGCATGATATTGCGTTGCCTAGCCATGTCAAGCCCTGCCTGGCCGTGCCGCGTGGGATCACAATTGGGGACGGTGGGATTATATGCTTTGCCTTGGAGCGCCGTTTGAAGGGTCTCCATAAGCACACTTACAAGAATCCAACGTGTGCATTGCCGCTTCAAGCATTTCGGGGTCATTTTCATAGAACAGCCCACCGATAGCAGAGCCTATTGTGCTTGGATCAATATCTGTAGTAAAGGTCCGCACGATATTGTCTTTTTTTCTATATGAAATAATTACCAGCTGGTCAATCAGGGCTCCTTCCAGGTCCTTTACATCCTTATCTGTAAATCCAGTAGCTCCGTCTGATAGAGTCAGGGTTATTTTTCTGACCATTCTTGGTCATCTCAGTATTGACGGGCCTACAAGTTATATAAAATCGTCAGGGGTTATTCGCCTCGCTCTGATTGGCGTCAGCAGCTTCAGATGAGCTGGCACCATTAGCCCGCTATCCCGCGAGCTGCTTCCACGCCCGCCTGGCCGCAGGTGACATATGCTTCAGCTCCCCCTCGGGGACCCTTGGCCTTGGCTTCTTCGCGGTGCCCTGGTACTCGCTCCACGCGGTGTCGATCTGGAGGTTGCCAGTGGGCTTTTTCCCAGAAGGGCTAGTGGCTGAGGGGTTCCTAGAAGCTGCGGCTTGAGGCTGTGGATCAGTCCCATTAACCTTCTCTGTTTCGTTTGTTTCGTTTGTTTCGTCATGTATCGTGCTTATGGGCACGTTTGCGGCAACTCCAGCCTCAGCAACGGGGCCCCAAGCTGCGTAACACTCTAAACAATCGATACAATCGAAACAGTCCAGAATATACCGCCTGAAAATGCGACAAAGCCCCTCCTTATTGGCAACCAGATATTTGGCATTCTTATTGTTAGCACGCCTCTGCCGCGAGGCTAGCTTCAGGCTCCGCAGGGACTTGCCAATCGTTCGGTCCGACTCGCCCCCGCTCAACATTGAGATGTCGCTGGACGTAATTAGTGGGCCTTCGTTGTCCCACTGTTCCTTGTCCTCAACGACCAGGTCGTGGATGGCCTTAACAACTATGCCATCCACGCATGTGGATCTTTGTTCAATCAGGTCGCGCTGGTAATTCCTGAGGAATTCTTTGAAGCGGGTCATTGTTCCCTCGGATTTCAAAAAAAGAGCGGCAAAGGCAATGCTGGCCTGCCTCAGCCTCGGCTCTAGCCCTTGGCCCAGTTCGATGCTCTCCGGCTGCTCAATCTCGGCACGATGCCTGAACCGCCATGCCATGAGCAGCTCTTGCATCTCCGCACGTTCCTTCTCCCATGATTTGCCAAGCACAACGGGTATGTCGGTCCTCAAGGTAGGGGTCATGGTCTCCGTCAGGCACCTTGACTCCAGCGCCTGATCATCAAATGTGCGGCGGCTGGCTATTATCTTAGGACCGAATACGCCGTGGTGGTGAAGCCTGTCATAGTTCTCTGAATCGCAGCGGATTACGTTCTTGCCCTTCTCGAACCCCATGTTCAGGATCTTGATTATTAGGGCGTGCTCTGTAGAATCCGTAAAATCGGACTCGTCAATTATTAAAGTTCCTTTCCACTGCTCAATGAGGCGGAAGATGGGTGCTGCGCCCGTAGCGCCTGAGACGAATATGGGCCTATAACAAAGTCCGCCAACAACGTCTTCCAGGCGGGTCTTCCCTGTCCCGTAATCCCCAAGGGCTCGAAGATATTCCAGGGTGTTGAGCATGTCATGAACCCAGCTCAAGAGCACATACCACGCGGCGAATTCTTCGAACTCCGGACTTACGTCAACATATTTGTGGATTGTTGTCTTGATCTTGTCAATCAGTTCTTCCGTCGTAGGGCAGTTGAGGGCAGCCCCTGTTGCTAAGATGACGGTCTCTTTCTCAATGGCCTCGTCTTGCCGCGGGTAGAACACCTTGCCCCCTACGCAGACCTGGTCCTCGTAAGTGACCGTTTGGGTGTCCGGATGCCATACTGCAAAAACAGCAGTGCCATTCCTATACACTTCCTCGGCGAGAACCCCGCCCCCCAGATCCACAAAAGGCGCCTGTAACGCCTTTTTTTCATGGTGTTTTGGCGGTAATTTATCATCATTATTGCTCATTTTTCGTCCCCCCTTTTGCCCAGATTTAGCTTGTTTCTCCTCCCCCGGCGCACTGGTTTGTGGCACCTAGTGCACGATAATTGATCTTTGCCAAACGCCAGTTGGCAGCGGGCGCAGAAATTGCAATTGCGGTAGCCCCCCCTGCGATGGATGTCTACGGCTGGTTTTTCAGCAAAAACAGTATTCGCGTACTGTTCTGCTGTCGCCTGGTTCTCCTCTACTCTCCGGCTTAGCATCGCCGTTGGCTAAATGCCAAAATCAGTCACTCCTTTGTGCCCCTTGCATGCTCGTGAAGGGCGAAACCATTTCCTGGGGAGTGTCGGCTGTGATCTTTCGGTCGAGGACAAGCAGAAATTGTAGGTATTCGTGCAACGCCAGTCCATGATTTTTTGCACCTATATGAAACTGGCGCCATGTTTCGTCCGAGAGGCGAACCGAACGCACTCGCGATTTCAGCACTCGGGGTTTCATAGGTATTACACACCTCTCCTTTTTGTCACAACCTCTTATAAGTGCATTGCCTGCCATGGTGGCGACCGTCACCACCATGGCCCACCACCATGGCCCACGGTAGTGATTTTTTAGGATGTCACAATAATAATCACAGCAGGGGATTTTGATGGCGAGGCAGCAATACGCACCTGTTTACGTCCAACTAATTACGGATCTATGGCGCCAATGGGCCCAGGCTTGGCGGACCTCTGATTTGGCATCCCTCGAAATATTGTTATTCCAACTCAATACATTCAGTGTGAAACGTGAACAGACGGACCTTATATTGAACCAATTTTTGAAAGAGCGCCGGCAGCACCTGGATCCGCTGACCCAACGCAGAGGGCGGGAACCATTACTGCTGCTTCAGCGTGCCGAAAATCAGGTGTTGCTGGATCTGTTGGTTACGGCGGGAGCAAAAATGTTCCAAGTTTTTTTGGACGCGGGGCTGTTTACTGCCGATCTTCATGGTCAGGGTGATCAGTAATGAGCGCTTCGGCGGACACGGACAATATCGCTGGGGGCAAAAGAAAAGAGGACGAGGACCTAGCCAGCCGGCTCGCTCAGGCTGAGCGCCAGCGGCAGGTAGCCGAGAGCATCCACCAACAAGTACCCTGGGACCGCAATGGTAATGGGCAGCCAGCCAGCGAAAGGTCGAGCGAAAGCCTTGGCGGTTTCCTTGGCGACGAGGCAAAGCGGTTGGTAGGCCAGCGAGCCAGAGATTTTGGCAGCAGGGCAAAGTCCGCGGCAAAGGCCGCCCCCGGCAAGGTCGCAAGGGCAGCAAAGTCAGAGGTCAGGCATGCCTTTTTGACAAAGCCGGATCACATCATTGGTACAAAGCCTCAAATCATAAAAACGGAATACCTGAAAGGCCGCTCCTTCGCGAGGGGTTATGCCAAAGACCGTGGCCGGGGCCAGGATCTGTTCACTGGTCACCGGGCTACCCAGTTCCCCGGGCTCGTTCACGAGGGGGGCATCTCCAGATACCCTAGCTTGGTAAAAAGTCCCTATTTGCCAAATCTCAATTTATCCTTGAAGGTCGAGCGCCCCCGCTTTGATCAGCATTTCCTATCCATGCCAAGAATGTCTCTAGCCAGCCATCGCCAAAGTCAGAGGCCTGCTAGAGGTCAATTCGGCCAAAATGCCGCGAGCCAAAATGCCCCCCTGATGCAGTTTTGGAGGATGGTCGGGCCCTTTTCCATGTCGGTCTTTGCGCCAGCCGCCAGTGCCAGCAGGGTGGTCAGGAGGCTCGAGGTCAAGAGCAAGAGGAGGAGAAGGCATTGACAGGAACTGGCAAGCCCAGGGAGCGATTGGTCTACGTGATCGCACAGCCCCTGCAAAAGCCACCCAACCGCTGGAATGCTGTCGCGACCAAAATGACCACGGCGCTGGGCGCGAATCAAAAAACGATCCAACACTGTAGCTTCTATGGGCGTAAGCTGCCATCTTGGGAGCCGCAGAAGGTACGGCGATCAACCCACCGATCTAGGTCTAGGAGGTAGCGAGATGTCTAGGACACCCGCCACCACCAAAAAACCAAAGTCCCCCACACATAAACGAAAGGCCGCCAATCACAAACGGTCAAGAGCGACCCGTTTGCCAGTGTCGCGACCGCCGCTCCACACCTTCAGTTTTAAAGGACATCAGTTGGCCTATTACAACGAGCCTGATTTGGCGCCATTGCTTTTACACAAGCAGGCTTCAAAACTGTTGTGGGACTTGGAGATGGCCTTGCAGTATTCGATCCCCAACGATGGGCTTTTGGTGAGGTGATCGGGGTGGTACAGTGGAAGGACCCGCAAATTGCCCACACCTTCAGGCAGATGTATGGTCTCCGAATCGCCTTCCCGCCCTCCCAATCCCGCGTCCCTGAGCAGCTTGATCAAGAGCTACTTCGCAGATTCCCTACGTGCGTCGCTAGGAAAACGCTGCCGAACATTTGGGCGCTCGTCGAGGCAGGGGATCTGGTAGGCGTGGCGAACATTTTCCGCAGGAATGGGGCAATCGGAATCGAACTGTACAGTATAAATTTGGTGCATCTGCCGTGGAATTCCAAATTCCCCCAGTCGTTCACTGCCGACTACCGCGCCCCGACCAACTTGTGGCTGGACAAAGCGTTTCGGAACGTTCCTATCTCTGCCGCATTGCGTGGGCGGAGGGTGAGTAGTAGTAATGAGGGGTGTCCTTGAAGTTGTCGGACTTTGAGAGCGATGCTGCCCGGGTGATCAGGGGGGAAGAGAACAGCTTCGCCTTCATTCTGGCCACCCACCTCATGGCAGCCATCTCTCCTCCGGACAAGCTCGACAAGCTGCTTTTGATATTGGAGGCCAGCCAGTTGTTGGAGGGGACTCCCGAAACCAAGGCATTCGTTCAAAGATTCTACAACGTGGGCTTGACGCTGAAAGCTGCGAAGGTGGACTCATCGGGCTGCTGCCGGCTGCCATTTATCTTCCGAGCTGGCCCCAACGAGTACAAGGCCTTTTGCGAACCATGGGCCGGCGTTGTTCCCCTCAAATTTCCTCCTGGAAGCAGGGATGACTATTCTCGCTTCAAGAAGGAGCTATCAGCAATGGCTGAGCCATGGCAGCAGTTCTTTCATTGGACGACAGAGATCGGCATCGACGCCGTTTCGCTTGCCTCCCTGCGCTGCGCCTTTGTGGCCTTTTCCATGAAGTTCGCCATGACGGTCATGGACTCTGTTGCCAAGCAGGTGCCATTGCCTGCCTACTTACTGACGAGAGCCGCCGGCAGTGGTGACAGCCGATGACCGCCGAAGGCGAAGCCGAATATTATCCATTGGCGAACATCAGATGGCTCAATGGCTCGGACGGCGAACCTTTGAAGTTCAACCGACCTGACAGCCATCTGGCACTCGGGAAGCGAAATAGCGGGAAGTCGGTGACCATCGAGGCCATTGCAGAATGGTACCTGGCCAATGGCCATGGGATCATCGATCTTTTTGGAGGCAGGGGTGCCGAGGGGTTTGGGTGGCTGCGATCCAGGTGGGTGGAGAAGGAGGGCAAGACGGTTCTTTTGTTGAGGGGCGAAAACGTCGAGGTCACCTCTAAGGCTGGCTGGACAACCAAGGTCGCCAGCCACCTCACGCTTGAGGACTTCCAGGACTACGATCTCATTCTCAACGCCTCACTGCTGTATAGCGGTCTTGATGATGAATTCACCAATGCTGGGGTACTGATGAACTGTCTTTATAGGCGCGCCTACTGGAAACGGCTGAATTATCTGGTGTGCCGAGAGGCCAGCTCGCTCTTCTATTCAAGAATGAAGGTGGCCGAAAGCCAAACAGCAGCCCGTTCTCAAGGCACGTATTTGATCCGCCAAGCCAGGCAGGTTGGCCTCGGCTTGGGCATGGACAGCATCCGATGGTCCTCTTTGGAAGTGGACCTCCGCACAATGTCCACCATACTTTTTCTGAAGGCACTGGGCGGCATGCGGCTTAATGATGACCTCAAATGGATTTTCCGCTATGTCGAGCCCCTTGCCCTCAACAGGTTGGCGCAGAAGTATGCCATCATTCTCACGGAGTCAGGCAAGCTGGCATTTGTCCAGGTCAGGTATCCCTCGTGGCATAAGCAGGAGGGGGAGGCAATGTTGCAATCACTCGGAATTGACGTGGTCTACAAAGAAAATGTCTCTGAGCCCGCCAAGGACTTAGGCTCTCATCTCACTGTTTCGGACCAGGAACACTCGGAGATCATAAGTCTTTATGTAGAAGAGGGTAAGGGCATGGAAACAGTGGCCAAGGAGAAGGGGCGGTCATCGGCTACCATATTGGGACAGATCCACCGCCACGACGACATGGTCAACCTGTCGGGCTACTGCTCAATGTGCGAACGGGTGGGGTCGCCCTACTCCAAAGACATAGCCCAGCGAACGGCAGCAGCCCCTGTTGCAGCTAGCCATCAAGCCACTGACCAGACTGTGGAGGTGAGCCATTGAGCCAGCCAATCACGATGGGTCCCAACGATCACGTGACTGTGACAATGGGCGGTGGCTGGGAGCGCCATGAGAGGAAGGGCTTAATGAAATTTGCGCCCTCCATGACCCTCATTGAGGTTGCAACGACCAAGCTAAAGCCCCACCCCTTCTCGGCAGAGGCATTTCCCGACCTCCCGCAGGAGGAATACAGCGCTTTGAAGAATGATATTAAGGAGAAGGGGATAAGGCAACCCCTAGAGATCCTCCCCGACTTCCGCATTATTGACGGCCACCATCGGCATAAAATAGCCCTTGAGCTTGGGTTGATTACCGTTCCCTGCGTAGTTCATGATCTAGATGATAAGAGCGCCCATCTCGCCATCCTGACGGCGAACCTCTTAAGGCGCCAATTGACCCCCGAACAGCGATCGACCATTCGCCTAAAGTACATGCGGGAAGTAGGGATCAACGAACAGGGGCGTCCTGGGAAAGGTCTCAACCTGATGCCATTATCTGAAGTTTCAAATATCCTCGAAACACCCGTTCCCACATTAAAACGCGATCTTGCTTATGGCCGCGCCATCGAAAAGCATCCTGAATTGAAAGGGCAGCCCATAACATCTGCCATAATATTTGCACAGCGTGCGGATAAGATCGCGCAACTGCGGACCGCCGCGCTCCCCATCGATCCCTCGATAATATGCGGCGACGCCCTTATTGAAATTGGCAAGCTGAAAGACGAGTCGGTGGCCCTCCTACTCACCGATCCCCCCTATGGCGTGAGCTATCATTCTAAAAACCAGAACATAGAACACAGCTATAACCGCGCCATTCCGGCTGACGATCCCAAAGCCATGATTGCACTGCTCGATCAGGCCCTGAAGAAGGTCAAGCCCAAACTCCTGCCGGATGCCCATATCTACATCTTCATGAGCGATAGCATGATCCTCCAGGTGCTGGGGGTTGTCAAGAAATATTTCCAAGTCCAGCATGTTCTTATTTGGGATAAGGGGCACTGGACGATCGGCGACATCTTTAACGATTATGGCTATGCCCATGAAAACATCATCTTCGCCAAGAAGGGTGACCGCAGGATGTTATGGGGCAAGCGCCAGGGAGACGTCTTTCATTACCCTGGTGTCCCAAACCACCCCCTGCACCGCGACCATCCAACCGAGAAGCCCGTCGACCTGCTCAAGCAATTGATCCTAAATTCAACCGTAGAAGGCGAGCTTGTTCTAGATTGTTTTGCGGGTTCGGGCTCGACCTTGGTGGCAGCCAAGCAGCTCCGCCGCCGCTATTGCGGAATTGAGATCGACAGGGAGTGGTATGAGTGCATGGTTCGGCGTGTGGCTGAAGCACAGGAGTATTTCGAACAATAGTTTTTCACTTTTTTTAATGTGCCTTAGCACTGGTCCCGGATTCTTGGAGTTTGGAATAGATTCTCAAAATCTTCAAGCAGTCTCCTAGGAGTGAGCTTGCGTCTGATGGGTCGGCTAAAATGTCTATCCTGTGAGAAAGGAAATCCCTAACCTTCTTGTTCGCCTTAATCATTGATTGTTTGACGTCTCCACGGTCCTTTTCTAACAAGTTTTTCTTTTCCAGAAAAGAAATCTTAGCCTCAATATTCTCACCCTCGATTTGCGCAAATATGTAAGCGATAATTCTGGAAGTGATCAATGCCGAACCTAGGAAGCTTCCTCGCTCGTAGTGTTGAATGGCCAATTCAAGATTCTTTTTGAAATGGACGTCAAGGTTCTCACATACATCACTGGATTCCTTTCTGATATGGTCCAACCTATCGACTTCATCTGGATTAAGTGGAGACCCAACGAAGCCAATCGCTTTGTCACACTCTGCAATCAGCTCACGTAAGAGTGGGCTTGTTTTTTTACTCGTAATATCATGAAGTTGGAGGCCAAAACTTTGCGCATCGGTTTTTGCATGGTTGTATGATACCAATAGTGCATCTGCTTGTGACTGCAGACTGCTAAACATTGTTAAAAGTTGATCTCGTCTCATTTCAAAGAACATATCCTGGCTCAAATTAACTAGAGCAACATCCGCAACTGATTGTTGTTGAATAATATTATTTGCCTGATGCTTGATACTGAGACATTGTGAAGAGAGCGCCCTTAGCTTTGCTGATTCCATATTGGCGATAATCTCACTAAGCCCTCTAATAGTTTTGGTCTATCTGATTGGTCAGCAGAATACTAACTCATTCTAACCCATTCAATCATTCTTGGCAACCCAAAAAAGATAGCAATTTCTATTGAAATTATTCCCAAGATGTACCATTGAATAAGAGGCAAGAGGAGGATGTCAATAACCGAACAGAGAATAAGATATGCGATGATGTACGTCAACCTTATGTTTCTCCAACTCTTCTTGGGCTTGACCGTGCCCTTCTTCTCCCCCTTTGGGGGTTGTTCGAGCAACGACTTCAGAAGAGCTACCTGTTCCACAACTTTGGCATTTAGTAATTCTAATCGTGGCTCTTTCTTGGAAATTTCTTTCCCAAATTCTTTTCTCAATAACCCAAAGTCTTTTGTTCTTTTATCTTTCAGCCATTGAAGTTTATTGAAGAAACTATCTGAATTCCTATTCCAACTTATGTAGCTCAAATAGATGTTTTGAATGGGGGTGGGTAATTTAACCCCCTTCACATATCCTTCCAAGTCTTGAAGGGCATCCCATTCTTCGTCATCAAGCATAAAATATGCAGCAAGTTTGCTGAAAGATAAAAGGTTCTTTTGGCCTATCTGTTTTTGAATACTGATTGAGATGCCCTGACCTTCATTAATTAATTCGGTAAGTCGGGCTTGAATCTCTTCCATTAGTTATGTCCTCTAATCACGATTGCATTCCACGGTGCTTAGGTAGGCATTTTCGACAGTAGAAAGACTTTCCAGAAATAGGCTGGAATGGAAGTTGAAAAGGTGCTCCACAATCAGAGCAATTAGCAGGATACAATTTTCTCGTGAGCAAGACATCTTTTATGTATTGATCCAAATCTATGAATTTGTCGGCACATGCTCTCAATGATGGCGCAATGGAATTGGAAAACGAAGCGATCCACACTTGCTTCTTAAGTCTCTTTATTTCTTGAACTACTGGAACATAATCCCTATCCCCACTAGCCAAAATGCACACATCGTAGAAATCTCTTTGAGCACCCACGATCATGTCAAAAATCAATCTACCATCAACACTTTTCCCTGGACTTATTGGTTCTGCTTTGAGACCACTTCGGTTCATTTCTCTGAACAGTTCTTGCCTTGATCCTCGATCAGCGACATACGCATTGAGGCCTACATGTCTTGTATCTCTTGTAAGAACGCTTATCAAGCCTGGAAAATTAAGCCGTATGTTACCATAAGCGCCACCACCACTTGTGATGTTTGGAAAATCAATAAATACCATTCCTCTTGGAAGGGCCGACATATGTAAGACCTTTAAACGAAGAATAATAGAGAAAGGCTTGCTAAAAGTGTTGCCCTACACCCAGCTGCCGAGCTCGCCGACGGTCTTACGCCAGGTAATCGGGCCATGTGTTTCCTGTAAACTCTCCAAAAACAGGCGAGCCAATTTCCATTTTCATGGATCTTAGATTTAAGATTTGTGTAAATATTACCCATATCTTGATAAATCCTGTCCATTAGGAGGTTTTGCCTCGCCCAAGTCATTCAATAAGCTGACATTCTTGATACGCCTAATGCCCACAATGAGGGCATTTTTCTTTCAGACTCATGATAAGCTCCTTTTTATTTTGTTTTTTCTCTTAGATCAAATTAATTTCTTTTTCATCAAGACCTTCTCATACTCTACGTCTGATTATGCCGACATCTCTGCCCAATCCCTGCAAAGCAGAGTGGCCTGCTCCAGCACTGTGTCTGTTGCCTTCTGCTGTTTGTCTGGCGGGTAGCCATACTTACGCAGAACACGTTTTACCATAACCTTGAGCTTAGCTTGTATGCTGGTCTTCAGGGTCCAATCAATAGATACATTTTGCCTAATGGTCACTGTCAGCTCTTGGGCAATCTTCCTTAGGGTTTCATCACCTAAGATCTTTACGGCGCTGTCATTTACCCCTAGCGCATCATAGAAAGCCAACTCTTCCTCAGAGAGATTAAGAGCTTCCCCGCGCTTGTTTGCTTCTCGCATCTCCTTTGCCAGTTCGATCAATTCTTCAATCACTTGAGCAGCTTCAATCGTCTTATTCTGGTACTTCCTAATCGAGTTGTCCAGCTTCTCAGAGAACGCCTTGCCCTGTATCAGGTTCTTTCTCAGTCTGATCTTGATCTCATCATTCAAGAGCTTCTGGAGCAGTTCTAGGGCTAGGTTCTTGTATGGCAGGTCCTTGACCTCTGCCAGAAATTCTGGAGACAGTATGGAAATGTCTGGCTTCTTCAAGCCCGCGGTGGCGAATAGATCGATAACCTCACCAGTGGTTATTGCCTTCGAGACTATCTGCTTGAGCGCGGTGTCGAGTTCCTCCTCCGGCTTACCAATCGTTTCAGTTGTCTTGACTAGCCCTGCCCTGATTAGCTGGAAGAATCCCACCCTGTCCCTTATCTTCAATGCCTCTTCATTGGGCACCGACAGCGCGAATGCCTTGGAAAGTTCGGTGACATACTTCATGTACCGCTCTTTCCCTCCATCCTGCTTCAATATGTGGTCTGTCGCCAATGGGATTATAGACAGTTTTTCCCTTGGAGGTGCGCTGAGAAACCGAGCATAGTCGAAGCCATGATACATCGCATCGACTATCTCATACTTCTCGAGCATCAGGGCTACAGCCTCTTCCTGGGGTATTCCGGTGTCCTTCTGATCCCCTTCGGTATATTCCGCCAGTGCCTGCTTGAGTTCACTGGCAAAACCCAAATAATCAACAATCAGCCCTCCTGGCTTGTCCTTGAAGACCCTGTTGACCCTGGCTATGGCCTGCATCAGAGTGTGCCCCTTCATCGGCTTGTCGACATACATCGTGTGGAGGTTGGGAACATCGAAGCCTGTAAGCCACATATCCCTCACTATGACGAGCTTCAACGGATCAGAAGGGTCCCTTACCCTATCACCTATGGCTTTCCTCCTAGGCTTATTCCTGACATGCTGCTGCCATTCCAAAGGATCGCTTGCTGATCCGGTTATCACTACCTTCAGAAACCCCTTGTCGTCATCAGCGTTAGCCCATGCTGGCCGCAGTTGCACAATCGTATTGTAGAGATCCACGCAGATCCTGCGGCTCATGCAGACTATCATGCCCTTGCCATCCATCACGCTCAGGCGGTTCTCGAAGTGGTCGACAATGTCCCTGGCTATCTGCCTGACCCGCTTCTCGCTCCCAACGATGGCCTCCTGCCTCGACCATTTTGATTTCAGCCTCTCCTTCTTCTGGACCTCCTCCCCCTCTGTGACCTCCTCGAAATCCTTGTCTATCTTCGGTCGCTCTTCCTCCTTCAGCTCAAGCTTTGCCAGCCTGCTCTCATAGTAGATCCTAACAGTTGCCCCATCCTCGACTGCCTGCTGGATGTCGTAGATGTCGATATACTCGCCAAAGACGGCAGGTGTACTCCGGTCCTCCTTTTCTATGGGCGTTCCAGTGAAGCCAATGAAAGAGGCGTTTGGCAGGGCATCCCTCAAGTGCCGGGCAAACCCATCAATGAAATCATACTGGCTCCTGTGTGCTTCATCCGCAATCACGATTACATTCCTTCTTGACGTAAGGAGCGGATATTGATCCCCTTTCTCGTCTGGCAGGAACTTCTGTGCTGTGGTGAAGATTACCCCGCCTGAAGCTACCTTCAACAGCTCCTTCAGGTGATCGCGTGATTCTGCCTGCACTGGATCTTGCCTTAAAAGTTCCTTGCAGCGGCAGAACGTGCCATAAAGCTGGTCATCCAGATCATTCCTGTCTGTAAGAACTACAATGGTTGGGTTTTCTAGCTCTTTACTCAAGATTAGTTTACCAGAATAGAATACCATTGAAAGGCTCTTGCCAGAACCCTGCGTGTGCCAGACCACTCCGCACCTTTTGTCCCCAAACGGACTTGTAGCAAGAAGCGTTCTCTCCACTGCTTTGTTTACAGCATAATATTGATGGTAAGCGGCCATCTTTTTTATTATTGTTTTATCTTCCTCAAAAACGATGAAATGCCTTGCCAAATCAAGCAAGATGTTCTTGTTGCAGACATTTTTTAGAAGGGTTTCAAGCTCCGACCTCTTGTGTGGCGCTCCTTCTTTCTCATGAAGGATTTTCCATGGCATGAACCGCTCCTTGTCCGAGCTAATCGTTCCTACCCTAGCTTCTATGCCATCTGAGATTATCAAGAACTCGTTATAGTTGAATAAAGAGGGGATCTGTTGCTTGTAAGTCTGGAACTGGTTGAACGCAGATAATATAGTAGCGTTCTGATCTGCCGGATTCTTCAGCTCAATAACTACAAGAGGAATTCCATTGATGAAGATAACAACATCGGGTCTTCTGTTATCGTTGTTCTCAATTACCGTGAATTGATTTACAGCTAAGAATTCATTGTTTTCTATATTCTCAAAATCAATAACATGGACCGTATCTCCTGCTATTGTACCATCCACTCGCTTATACTCAACTGGGATGCCTTCGACTGCCATCCTGTGGAATAACCTATTGTTGAACATGAGCGATTGGCTTTCAGGATGGAGGAATTTTTTCACCGCCATTTCCCGGATCTCAGTTGGTATCTTTGGATTAAGCTGAGCTATCGCATTAGACAGTCTTTCAAACAAAATGACTTCTAAGTAGCTCTTCCTCTCAGGATACAATCCATCCGGAGCAAGATCTGGTCCAAATTTAACTGAATAACCCATTTCCGATAATATGTCAAGAACCACAGTTTCTACTTCAGATTCGACCATTGCCTTACTCATGAAGATCCACTCATATCATTAGAAATAGGAACCCGAATTCTTCCCGTCATTAGCTCTGGAAGTAGAGCATCTCGAATAAGAGCGAGATTTGAATTCTGCTCATTATTTTGTTGAATACTTCTTAAGATAGTACTCAAAACTGAATCGAACTGTGATAGCACAATAGATGGTGGAATCAAGATAGAGCTCATATATGCTATGTTCCTATTCAAACCGGGCACTGCAGAATCGGCGCTTAAACCTACTAAGTCCTGCCGTTGGAGAGATAAGAAAAGGTATGATAAACACATAGTCGTTTCTTTTGATATTACATAGAAAGCAGTGTCTATTGGGAAGAAATTGGTGCTAGACCACGTAATTGTTCCAGGGTTTCCCTTTCGCCCAACAATAATACCTGGACCTTTAACCAAGTATTCATCGTGCCAACCAATCTGACCATTTGATCCATAAACAGGAATAGATCCACCATGACGTGCTCCTTCCTTCAAAGCTTTGCCATAAGCAAGTTCCAGAATATCCCCCAACGGTTTTACCTTCCACCCTTTCGGAATCATCCCTAGCTCCGAATCGACCATCTCCCCACCGGACGACTTGTACGGTCTACCATTCTCGTCTAGGAACTCAAACTCAATGAACCAATGCTTGAAGATAGTTTGACCCATCGATTCAAGGGTCTTGTTCATCTGCCGGTTGAGTTCGATTTTAGCGTCAAGATCTAAAAAGATTTTAGAAATTGCTTTTTGCTCATCAAGAGGCGGAATAGGAAAAGTAATGCTGTTGATGTCCCTTTGAGTCAAAGCAGGAACAACAGAACCGCTGATCTTGCTTTCAACCAAAGATTGAAATCTTGGAGATTGAAAAATGTAAAATAAAAATTCTGGAACAATTCTGTCAGAACTACTTCGTATGACATGAATATGTGCAGCTACCGTTGCATTTGCTGGTAATTTTCTAATATAGGCCAACTTGCCGATCGTACCATCTTTTGTCATCAAGATGTCATTTTCTTTAAGCATAATCTCAGGGGATTCGAAATAACGTTCTCCTGTTATGTGAGCACATTCTTCCCAATTAATGCCATTATTCTCTATTTGCAAACCACCTACTATGTATGGACCTTTTTCAACATATTCTGAAACTTTAAGACCTTTCCAACCTATTCGACCTTTTATCATTACACAATCTGAAAGCGGAGCAAAATCCCAGTCTTCAGGAAGACTACCAATTTCTGAATCTATTTTTTTATTTGTGCTCATCTAAGGTTTCCAGCCAATCATTGCTAGGTTTTTCCTGATCTCTTCTTCTAACTTACTTGATTCTTCAAACTGCCTAGCTAACTCAGAGCTCAACTTCGCCATCTTTTGCTCAAATGCTTCTGTATCTTCCTCGACCTCTTCTGTTCCAACATACCTTCCTGGTGTTAGGATGTGCCCCTGCTTCCTGATTTCATCGATCTTCACAGAGCAACAAAATCCAAGAACATCTTCGTACTTCTCGCCTTCTCCTCTCCAAGCATGATAAGTTGAAGCGATTCTCTTTGCGTCTTCATGCGAAAGTTCCCTATGCCTTCTGTCTACCATCTCACCCATCTTTCGGGCATCAATGAATAGCACCTCCCCCCGCCTATCCCTATATTTATGGTTCCTCTTGTCCCTAGCAATGAACCACAGGCATGCAGGAATCATCGTGTTATAGAATAGTTGTGAAGGTAGCGCAACCATACAATCAATTAAGTCAGCCTCAATAATGTTCTTCCTAATCTCCCCCTCATTAGATGTGTTTGAGGACATTGAACCGTTAGCCAAAACAAAACCTGCAATACCCGAAGGCGATAAATGGTGAATAAAGTGCTGAACCCATGCAAAATTCGCACTTCCCACTGGAGGCACGCCATACCTCCACCTTACGTCATCCCTCAATTGCTCACCTTTCCAATCGCTGTCATTGAATGGAGGGTTAGCAAGAACAAAATCTGACTTTAAATCCTTATGCAAATCATTGAGAAACGTGTCTCCCCATAGAATGTTCGCATCTATGCCCCTGATTGCGAGGTTCATCTTGCATAGGCGCCAGGTTGTTTGATTTGATTCCTGGCCATATATCGATATGTCACCTATCCTGCCTTCATGGGCTTTCACAAACTTCTCGCTCTGTACGAACATTCCACCAGAGCCACAGCATGGGTCGTATACCCTTCCCTTGTAGGGCTCTATCATCTCAACAAGAAGCTGGACAATGCTTCTTGGTGTATAGAACTGCCCCCCCTTCTTCCCCTCTGCGTCTGCAAACTGGCCCAGAAAATACTCATAGACTCTACCAAGGACGTCTTTTTTCCTGCCCTCCTCGTCACCCAACCCAATCGTTCCGATTAAGTCAATCAGCTCCCCCAGCCTCTGCTTGTCCAATGCCGGGCGAGCATAATCCTTTGGCAGCACCCCTTTCAATGAGGGGTTATCATTCTCGATTTTAATCATTGCATCATCAATCAATTTCCCAATAGAAGGCTGCTTTGCGTTGTTTTGTAGATATTCCCAACGGGCTTCCTTTGGCACCCAAAATACATTCTCAGCTTGATACTCAAGGGGATCTTCTGGATCAGCACCTTGTTCCCCTTGAGTCAGAAGTTTTTTATGAAGCTCATTAAATGCGTCTGTAATATACTTCAGAAAGATTAGACCAAGCACAACGTGCTTATACTCTGCCGCATCCATGTTGCTCCGGAGCTTGTCAGCCGCTTTCCATAACTTCTCTTCAAAACCAAGATTAGCTCCATTTGATTTGGAAGCCAACTTACATCACCAGCTTTTTTCTGTTATGATTGTATTAGTTCAAAGCTCGTATTTAGTAACTTCGAAAGAAGAGAGAATTTCTTTTGTATTCTATACTTGTTACGCCATACAATCTTAACCAGCTCAACATTCTTCTTTTTCAGCTCATATCTGATATTAATCATCGGGATTCACCTCTTTTGGCTAATCCCTTGCCACGCAAGACCAAACCCAAACGAGACTTGACTAAGGGCTGATCGACAAGAGTGGTCTCAAGATTTGCTTTGTCGTCAATAAGTTGCTATAAATCTTTATTTTCTACAACTTCAAAATAATGTTCCATCAATGTGAAAAGCCCACCGACAGCTAATGAAAACAACACTGATCCAAAAGGAATACCGCCAAGAAGAATACCAGCACTCCCCCATGTTATTGTATTAGTATATACAAAAAGATAAAGAACCACATCAATCAAAGCAGAGCCAAAAGAAGCTAGACTTACTCCAAAAAATAATAATCGTGACTTGCTAACACCTGACAGTTTTTTGCCATTATTCCAAGTTGCATAGTTCCACGAAGAAAAGCAAAAAATCACTGTAAAAACAACAACCAAGGAAAGCGTAATCTCATAAAGGATAGAACTATTTCCAAGAATCAAAAAATATCCACTAGGGCAAGCGCCCGCAAGAACCCCGCCCACTATCAAGCTAAACCTACTACGAAATGGGTTTTTCAACTTCTCACTTACGCCTTGTTTGTCCATAGCAGTATTTTTCTTTTGAGGTTGACAAAGAGGGCTGTTTGCAAACATTTTCTTAAGATGGTCCTTTCGCGACTTCTGGCTAGGCATTTTTGCGAAGCCATTTCTGCGCCAGGGCATCGGCCTCTTTCTCCTGCTTATCTGTATCTTCCTGGGACAACTTACAGAAGATTGGGCTCTTGTGCTTAAGCCTGTTGTGGGCAATTTCGTGGAGCACCATGAATATTTGCCCATCTTCGTCTTTTTCCTTCAGTGATTCGTCTAGGAAAATTAAACCCACTTTATGTTTCCAATCCCGGGGATTAAGCGTAAAGGCATACTCCCGAAAGGATGAGGAGAAGAAAGCTACATTTTCAGCAGCCCAGTCTGCTTCTTTTCTTGGAATTCTAGACAAGGCTTCGGCTATGAGAAGCCTAAATTCATCGCTGACACTATTCATCCCTCCGAATAGGCAGTCAGCTTCCTCTACCGAGTACTTGACTTTTTGTTCTATCTTTACATTTTTGCTTGGCACGTCTGAGCCCTCTTTCATTGTCTTAAATCCAAGTCACTAAATTTTTCTTTCAACTCAGGGTCCCTTTCGTTAAGGTATTTCAGAAGCCTCCACGAGAGATCGGCAGCTTGCCGTTGCTGCTCCTCCAACTCAACGGTCTGTTCAGCACCATGTTTCAGGGTCTCTGTCAATTGCTCAATCTTTTCGTCTAGCTCACGTGTGTGCACAATGAGCCCACCATTTTCGATCCCCAGCCGTGTGATCTCAGTCTGGAGGGCCTCAATCTTCTGTTCAGCGTCTTTGGCAAGCTTGAGGGCTTCACCGTTTATTGGGGACTTTGCAATTATGCTGAGCAGCCCCATCTCCATGCATCGGGTATATTCTGCCACGACAACGGCCTTGTTGTTTTTGAAATAGGCCTCACCCATGTCTCCCTGTTCGTGGCCCAACAACCAATCGATGTGGTCGCGTTGCATTTTCCCTTCGTTGAGAAGCGTGCTGGAAAACCATTCGCGGATGCTGTGCCCTCCCGCTATGTTGAATGCCAAGTCTTTGTCAATTACCCCAGACCCAATGGCAATTCTGCGCATAGTCCTCTGCACGTTTGCTGGCCTGATGGCATGCTTGCCACGTTCGCTGACCCATAGCGGATCGTCTGGCTGGAGCTCTATCTTCCGCTGCTTGAGGTCCGCCACATATGCCTTGAGCGCGTCCAGCGCGTCCTTCGCAATGAAGGTGTAATATTGCATGCCAGTCTTCCGCCTAGCCAAGTACAAGATGGCGGGCACCTCATCCGACGCCAGATAGTCCTTGACCTGCTTGAACCGCAGCGAACAAAGGGTGGAGATGTCCATTCCGCTCTGGGCCAGCACGAGTATTATGGCCCTGTCCTTCGGGGTCCTGGCGTTTGCCAGCATCGCCCTGATGTGGGCGGGCGACAGCTCCATGCGCCTGAATGGATCTGCCTCGGTCCTCTTTGGCCTGTGCCGCCTGCCGAATTTCACCGACACGCCATACTGCGCCAAGAAGGACCGCACGGCTGTTGTTATTGCAACAGCGGCGTTGTAGGAGACGCCCTTGCTGTTGACAGCACCCTGCTTGGACTGCCTCGGCATTTCTTCCGTGGCATATTTATAAAACTCATTTAGCTTGACCCGAGCCAGGTGCTGGTAGTCCTCAGGGTTGGCTAGACTGTCGGCCTTTACGACTTTGAGAAATTCCGACGGACTCTCCCCCAGCCATGCAAAGAAAACCCTCACGCCATAGCGGTAGAGCTGTGCGCTCTTCTTATTGGGCACGTCCGCCAGCCACTTCATGATCAGTGGGTCTGACAGTATCTTCTCCTTCTCCTTTGAAGTATCATCAGTTATGGTCTGGCGCATTCCAATCGCCATGGATAAATGAATGAGGTCACTATATAATCTTTGTCTTTGTAGGTGATCCTACTATCATATAGTAACCCGACTTGTAATCAATAGATCTCCCAAATTGCAACTTATACTAAAAGGACTGAATAAGGTAATTTGAGAATATGCACATTTGCCATTTCAGGATTTTTGTAAAGTGCTAGTGGTTGTTCCTAAAAGGTCTTCTGAGCATCCCTTCAGAGGAACTTCGCCATCAACACTTCATCGACATAATTATCCTTGAATTTGAACTGTTGTTTCTTCATTCCTTCTACAGCAAATCCATGTTTCTTATACAGATTTATCGCTCTGGAATTGGTTGCCAGAACCGAAAGCACGATCTTTTCATATCCTTTCTCTTTCGACTTAGCTATTAGAAAATCCATCATTGCATTGCCAATGCCTATCTCCCGAAATTCGTCCTTTATGTTCATCCCCAATTCAGTTATGCGTGGTTCTGTTTCAATACTTGAACCACTAGAAAGATTGCATTCGCCTACAATCAATCCATTCAATTCTGTCACTGCCCAGAAACTAGTTCGCTGCTTTATCGCTTTGGCAATATGCTCTTTGTGACTTTTTGAGATGGTAAGAGCAGGTGAATACAGCCCCTCTGAAGCCACACTACTCATAATGTCAATTATCGATTTGATGTCCTTTTCTTCAGCTTGACGAATTAGGACTCTCCGACCATCTTTCAAAAGATATTCTGGTTTATTCTTCATAATTGGATAGGTTATATATTACTGCACAAAAGAATTTTACTATCTCGAAGTTGGATCCGCCCTATATCTACAACATAAAAGGATTTACCGCACGGTCATGTAATAACATATTTGGGAATGAGGAAATGGATGAAAATAAACAAATCATCGCGTTCATAGGAATCGCACTTGTAGCCCTTGCAGCTTTATATGCATACAGTCTTTACCCATCACAAACTGCGCCCAATGTAGGGCTGACATTAGATTATAATTTCCAATCGAGCCCGCCCACCATGACAGTCATGATCTATAACAATGTGTCAAAAACCATAGACTGGTTCGATGTAAAACTTAATGGAAGTTCTGTTTACGCATTGCAGGGACTGAATATTGGTAAGGATTCAAATTATCAATCTATCCCAAGAGAGATTATTCTTCCCGATAACGAGTATATTGTCTGGGCCATAACTCTAGGATTCACTGACGGTATGTCCTTAACTCATACAAGGATCTGGTCTCCTGCAAACTTCTCGGGATATTACAATCAGAGTGATGGCACTGGCATTTCCAATATGGGTGAAAATTACCAATTTGATATCCCTAACAATTATCAAGATAACTCATGGGTGGAAAACCTGACTCTTCCCTGAGTATTCGGGACAACGTAAAGCTAGTCCCTCATCATAACGATTTATCCCCCTGACTTCTACAACATAAAAGGATTTACCAATGAAGATAGTATAGGGTTATTGAGCATAAATGAAGATTTGGGAAATAGCAGTAGTCGCCACAGTCGCAATCGTTGTAGTCCTTAGCGCTTTCGTTGCAGCTGCTTATGCGCCTTTGACTATTAATGTCAATAAATCTGCACCTTTCCTGGGGTCAGAAGATCAACAACAGCATTTCTCTTGGATAATTACTGGGCATATGCCGGGCCAGAGTTTTAAAACGTATTATTTTTCGATATCTGGATATATTTCCGGCAATTTAACCATGGGTTATGGAGATGCAACGAATAGTAGTCCGGTGCAAACAGATATTTTTGGCAACTTCCAAATTGGTGATCCGCTTGTATTTACTTCAGTCCCAGCAAATTATTCCATAGATATTAAGCTGGTTTCAGAAGATGGAATTATAATTGAAAAAATAATCAACATCCCCGCAGGTTGATGACGGTCACCTCAAGACCCAGACTACTTTCACATAAAAGGATTAACAACCATGGGGGCAAAAGACTGACCTGTACCCAGTGGAGGAACTAACAAGGCTTCAAGGAAGAACCACAAGAATTTTCCAATAAAACCCACGTAATCCATATAAAAAAACAAGACCATATCATTAACCGTGTCCAAAAGTAAAGAAGACTTGCAAACACATTTGCAGAGAGGCATAGAATTAGTTAATCAAAAAAACTATCCCGAAGCGATAAAAGAACTTGATTTTGCTCTCAATATTAACAGAGAAGTATCTGAGGCTTACTTTTACAAAGGCCTAGCCTTTTATGAAATGCAAAGGTATGTTGAGGCAGAGAACGCTTTCGCCTATGCTGAAATGTATGATAATAAGAATAATCCGACGTACAAAGCCTATAAAGAAAAAAGCCACGCACTTACATTGAAAGAGAGTGGCTTTTCGGTAAGATACCGTGGTGGTCATACAGGGTTCACTGAAGAGAAGGACGTTCATATCTTCGTTAAGGATCAGGATATGGAGATCCCAGAGCTTAATCTGAAAATACCCTATGAAAAGATAAGCCAAGTCCGAACGGAGGGGAACGAAGAGGCATCGCATTCTGCTCTGTCTATCGTAATTCTTGTTATCCTAGGTCTCATACTCTTCTTTTTTCTATTTATTCTAGGTCTTATCGTTTTTGTCGTGTTGTTAGTCATATTCTTGGGCAGTAGCAGGAGCAACAGTCGAATGATTATTGGTTTTACTGATGAAATCAATCTTGAACAGATTATGTGGTTTGAGGGGGACATCTCAAACCTTCAAAATATCATCTATAAGATATTGCTGGAACGGCAGAGCAAGCTGAACACAACACCAACGACACCGTCTCCATCACCCTAATAGGCAAAAACCTGCTTAATATGAGTGGTAATAATGGCTGAGGATGAGTACAAACTGACGAAAGGGAAGATCCTGATCTTTTTAGGCATTTTAATCTTTATTTTTAGCTTTCTTCAACTTGGCTTTCTCCTCTCCGCTCAGATCTGCAGTTTTTTTGCTTATCCCCCATATTACATGTATATTGTTATCATGATAACCGGAATTGCACTTGCAGTAAATGGAAGACGCATGAATAACAATCCCGACTATAGATTCAACGAGTCTGAATTTAATGATTAATTGGCCTGTGGCCCTTGGGGAACGGAATTGACTCCTTACGGTCGCTTTCCTGATCAAACCATATATCTGAAATTGAGGAGATTAGTGTTAGAAGTAGTAAATTATGGCTGAGGACGAGTACGCCCTTACCAAAGGGAAGATTGTTACCTTCATTGGAATTTTATTTTTTATCATCGGATTAATGGGGTTCATTCTGGTAAACTTTGTCACAGGCTTTAGTACTGATACCTGCATGGCGGGAGAGTCTTGTAATTTTGATATTTTTCCAGCGAGTTTTTTTAACAACCTTAGTTATAATCTATCTTTGATAGCACTCGTTGCATTTGGAATTTTATTTATCTTTATCGGAAGGCATTTGGACAAGAATTGATAGTGAGTGGATTTTCGCATCCAAACAAACTCCTCATTGATGTTCATTGTTCGAAATCCTAGAACATGGCAAGCAGTATAAGCGAAACTCTAGTAAGTTGTCTATGAGCTCAATGAAGACAATTGAGGCAGTAGTTGTAATCCTTATTGTTGCCCTAGGTGCCTCCCTTGTCCTCAATTATTCTCTTTATACGGGCAACCAGCAATTGAAGTCAGAATTCAACAGATTGAATGGGACTGAATTAATCTTCCCACTGAGCGCATCCGCAACGAATGAGTCCTTGGGCTTGAACTTTGATATGGCAATTAATACCACGCTCCTTCAATCGGGGCAGACTATCTCTATTACCCTAAACGAAACGAATACCATCCCTCGTTTCAACAATGTTACAGCAAGCGATAACTGGCCATATGCTGGGTTCCCTGAACAGATCTGCATCCCCTATCCTGGGCTTTACAATCTACCGTTCGCTCTGGCGATTGTTCAAGGCTACCATTCCAAGTCCGATCTGAACGGAACGACCTCTCTCCCAATCCTCTCGCCTCCGAACATTTACGCTTATTGCCTTTACCTTGCAACTCCTTCTGAATATGATTTCTATCCTTCTTCCAATGTCGCCTTCGTCCACGGTGGAACCTTTTTCCAGAATATGAATGAATCCATATCGACATCAATGAGCTTCAGCGGTTATTATAACTCCAGTTCTTTCAGTTCAGAGACGATCAATTTCTCACCGGGAGTATACACGGTCATCGGTGGTGACGAGTGGGGGCAGTTGGTCTTACTTCACTTTGTCGTAAGCTAGTGATGTGGCATAAAGGTCTTCTGGGCCATGTCTTTGCCCGGGTTTGGGGTTAAAATTTAATCCACACACACTGTCTACCGAAGAATCTTAGGAGTAAATTATTAAGGCACAATATAGTGTGATAGTGTGAAATAGTGGGTTAAATGTCTGAAAGAGTAGTTGCCCTGAAGATTATCTTGGTCTTGCTTGGATTTTGTGTAGGTTGGACTGCAGCAAGTTATGCATTTATATATTTTGTATGGAATGGAGTGGCTTCTGATTACGCTACTGATTATTCTATCATTTTGTGGCTTGCTGTC
>Ga0187849_1000110_pt1 | contig 116157 bp, 105 predicted proteins | sample June2016WEW_4_10_2_FD_132412 | JGI IMG/M metagenome (GOLD analysis project Ga0187849, IMG submission 132412) | Peatland microbial communities from SPRUCE experiment site at the Marcell Experimental Forest, Minnesota, USA - June2016WEW_4_100 | ecosystem: Environmental > Terrestrial > Soil >... | reverse complement strand
CCCCACGGCGCGCCGACCAGGCTCTGGAAGCTCCGGTCGGAGAGGAAGTAGAGCCACTTCCCGTCGGGGCTCCAGGCCGGGCTGTACGAGTCCACGCGGTCGCTGGTGACGGGGATGGCGCGACCCTGCTCGATCGAATGCAGCACGATGCGCCCGAAGGTGGCGCTCGGCGCGACGTAAGCGAGCCACTTGCTGTCCGGTGACCAGGTGAGGTCGGAAAACTCCCCGTCGCTCGACGCCGCGATCCTGGTCGCCGTCTTGGCCGCGAGGTCGTAGAGCCAGAGCTGCTGGTTCTTGTCGGCATAGGCGAGGGACTTCCCGTCGGGGGACATGACGCCGTCGAACCGGAGCACGTCGGCCCCGCTGGTGATCTGCTCCGGCTCGCCGACGCCGTTCGCGGGGAGGCGCCACCAATCCGTCTCTCCCGTCTGGTCGGAGAGGACGTAGACGGACGCGCCGTCGGGGGCGAACCGCGCGGAGCGGTACCGCACACCCGGATGCCGCGACGCTTCGACGAGGCGGCCCGGCCCCACCGGCGCCACGAAGACCTGGCCGCGCGCGGTCAGCACGACCCGGTCGCCAGTGGCCGAGAGGTGGGCCGCGGAGAGGTACTCCATCGGGCTGGTGACCCAGTGCTCGCGCGCCTGGTCGAGGTCCGAGGCCAGGGTGATCGGGATCTCGTGGTCCTCGCCGGTCGCGATGGTGAAGAGGCGGAGGTCGGCGCCGAGCTGGTAGACGATGCGGCCGTCGTCGAGCGACGCTCCGCGGATGTCCCACTCGCTGTGGTGCGTGTGCTGCCGCAGGTCCCCTCCGTCCGGCGCCATGGACCAGAGGTTCATCGTCCCGTCGCGGTCGCTCAGGAAGTAGATGCGGCCCTGCCAGACCATCGGGTTCTTCGAGGTGCCGGCGTAGTCGGCCGTCAGCGGCCGGGCCTCGGCGTCGCCGGGCCCGAAGCGCCAGAGATTCTGCGCCGTGCCGCCGTGGTAGCGCCGCGTGTGGCTCCCCTGGAAGGCCAGGCGGGTGAAGAAGAGCGTGCCCGCGCCGTCGTACGCGCCGTCGGCCGCCTGCGCCAGCGGCACGAGCGCCGGTGCATCGGTGGCCGTGTCGAGGCGCACCAGCTGCGTATTCGGGAGCGTCGAGAAGTTGCGGGTCGCGTAGAGGATCGCGCCGTCGGGGGTCCATCCGACGACGGTGGTGTTGCCGGCGAACGTGCGACGGGTCGGGAGCCCGCCCGCGATCGGCATCGTGTACACGTCGGCGGGGCCCTCATAGGTCCCGGTGAACGCGACCGTCCGCCCGTCCCGCGAGATCGCGGCGTTGGTCTCCAGGCCCGGGTTCGAGGTCAACCGCTGCGCGCGACCGCCCTGGGCCCCCACCACCCAGAGATCTCCTTCTGCGGTGAAGACGAGCGTGTCACCGTGAATGGAGGGGAAGCGGTAATAGCCGCGCGGAGCGGGAGCCTGCGCGGCCATGGGGACGAAGGCGAGGAGCAGGGCAAGCGCGATGGGCAGTCTCATGGCGCCCAACTTATGGAACGGCGTGCCGGGCGTCGAGACTGCGCTGGCAGTCACCCGCCGGGATCGGTATACTCGGCAGGCGACGGCGGCATTCCTCCCTGCACAGAGCGTCGAGATGGCTTCGGGCAACTTCCACATCGGCATCATGGGCAACCTCTTCTCCGGGAAGACGACGCTCATGAACGCCCTGGCCGGCGATCCCTACCGGTCCGAGCTGGCCGGCCTGCTCGGCACGGCGGAGACCCATTCGTTCTCCGAGCGCGTCGAGAAGGGCTCGCTCACCGACCAGTGCCTGGCGCTGTTCTACAAGGACCGCGTGGCGAACATCTTCCCCACTGAGACCGCGTTTCTCTGGATGCGCGTGCTCCAGCAGCGCGAGATCCGGCACCTGATGACCCGGGAGGGGAAGAGCGGGGTCCTCATCCTCGAGGACCGGCCGTTCCTCGACGGGCCGGAAGTGTTCGTGAAGCGGATGATCGACTCGGGGGAGATGCCGGCCGCGCACGCCAGGCTCTACTACACCCTCTTCTACCAGCTGCTGCAGGTGGAGCGCGTCCGCCTGCCCGACCTCACGGTGTACCTGCGGACCGAGCCGGACCTGCTCGAGCGGCGGCGGGCGAAGCGGGCCGAAGAAGGCGACGCGTACGCCAAGACGATCACCGTCGAGTACCTGCGGGAGATCCACCAGGGGTACGAGCGGCTGGCGGCGCAGTGGCGCGAGACGCTGCGGAAGTACCAGGAATACGCGATCGTGCCCTCGGACGCGGACATCGTGATCCTGCCGGCGGAGATCGACATGTACGACCACCCCGACTACGTGCACGTGGCGGCGGGGACGATCCGCGAGAAGGTGCGCCGGATGGTGGCGTCGCGGAAGGCGGGTTCGTGAAGGGGGCCGGCCGGATCCTCGAGGTGCGCGAGGACCCGCAGATCCGGCGGCACCAGATCGCGAACCGGCTCACGAACGTCGAGCGGCGCCTCCTCACCTACCTGGTGAAGAACCCGACGCTGGTCGTGTGCGTCGGCAACATCGGGGCGGGGAAGAGCTCGCTGGTGAAGCTGCTGGCGTACAGCACCGGGATGAGCGCCCTGTTCGAGCTGCCCGACGAAGGGTTCGAGGACCACGTCGTGTCGAACCCCTCGCTCTATCCCCTGCTCGCGACCGCGAAGAACTCGGCCAAGCGGACGCTGGGGCGGTACTACGGCGCCATCAACGATTTCATCGCCTGCCAGCGCAAGGAGCCGGAGGGGAGCCCGGCGTGGCAGGCGGCGAAGAAGAACCTCGAGCACGCCGCGCTCGACATCCAGCACGCCTACCTCGATCTCCGGAAGATGCAGCTCGAGGCGGTGCCGCACCTCGCCGCGTCGACCTGCATCGACGGCTCGCCGCTCGCCGACCGCTTCGCGTTCTGCGAGGTGCTCCACCGCGACATGGACGTGCCGTACCTGACGGCCGAGTCGCTCCGGGTGATCGACGCGCGGTTGAAGAGCGAGTTCCGGCCGCTGGTCCAGCCGGGGCTGATGGTGCTCCTCAAGAGCCCGATCGACTACCTGCTCCGCAACATCCGCGAGCGGCAGCGCGACGAGGAGCAGACGCACTCCGACGACATCCCCGAGGGGCTCGCGCGGCTGGTGCGGGCCCTGAACCCGCGCTACGAGCGGCTGGTGTCGAAGCTCCGGGAGAACGGCCTGTATCGGGGCCCGGTGCTGGCGATCGACGTGTCGAAGATCGACTTCGTCTCCAACGTGCGGCACCTCATCGCCGTCTACGAGGGGATCGAATCGCTGCTGGTGCCGAAGGACTTCCGGGCCTAATTTTCCTCCCCCACGGCGCCGTAGCCAAGTGGTAAGGCAGAGGTCTGCAAAACCTCTATACGGCGGTTCGAATCCGCCCGGCGCCTCTCGATGAAACGCAACCTCTCCGCGGTCCTCGCCGCCGCTCTGCTCGCGCTGACCTGCACGGAGCCCTCGCCGTCGGTGGGCGGCACGTGGCGCCTCACGAGCTCCCTCACGTACCCCCCCGATTTCGACATCGCGCCGGGGCAGCCGGAGGTCTGCGCCGACACCGGCGTTTTGACGCTGTCCGGCGGCGCTGCCTTCAGCGGCACGTACGACAGTCTCACGATCGCCTGCAACACCGGCGCCACCATCACCGGCATCAACGGCCTGGTGATCAATGGGGCGCTGGCGAGCGGGACCGTCTCCTTCAACTTCGACACGCCCGACTGGCTGTACGTGGGCACGGTCCACGGCGACAGCATCGGCGGGACCGTCACGGACAGCCTCAACGGCATGCCGGGGAGGGAGGCGGCGACCGGGAGCTGGAGCGCGTGCGAGAGTCGGACATGCGGCACGAGATGACGCCGCGCATCATTCTGGCGGCGGCGTCCGCGTGCATACTGGTCGCCGCGCCGGCCGCGGCCGAGCAGCGGAGCCCGACCGCGCACTGCAACGACGGCACCTACTACTACGGCACGAGCCGGCGTGAAGCGTGTGCCCACCACCGCGGCGTGTCGGAGTGGCTCGGGTCGGTGTCGCGGTCGCAACTCCGGTCCGCCACGCCCAGACGCTCACGGCATTCGTCGACGGCGCATCGACCGCCGCAGCCCGCGACACACCGCCCGCCGTTCCACCCCCGACCCGCGGGCGCCACGGCGCGATGCAAAGACGGCACCTGGTCCAAGGACCCACGTCGGGCCGGTGCCTGTGGCCACCACGGCGGGATCGCCAGCTGGCTGGGCCGCCGCTAGGAGGTCAGGCCGACACGACCTCGTGGACCAGGCGGTTCTTCCCCTCGCGTTTGGCCGCGTAGAGCATCGTGTCGGTACGGTCCAGCAGCTCGTCCACCGTGGCCGGCGGGTACACGAAGGTCACCATTCCCATGCTGACGGTCACCGAGCGGGCGTTCTCGGGCAGAGCCGCCGCGCATTCCTCCCGCAGCTTCCCCAGCAACAGTGCCGCCGCGTCCGCGCCCGTTTCCGGCAGACAGACCGCGAACTCGTCCCCGCCGAGGCGCCCGACGACGTCCGTCACGCGCAGCCGGTTGCGGATGGTGCGGGCCACCGCCCGCAGCACCTCGTCACCCGCCTGGTGGCCGAGCCGGTCGTTGATCTGCTTGAAGCTGTCGAGGTCCAGGTAGGCGATCGTCATCGGCCGCCGGTACCGGCGTGCGAAGGCGAGCGCGGCGCCGGCGAGCTCGATGAAGTGGCGCCGGTTCGACACGCCCGTGAGCGAATCGGTCCGTGCGGATTCCCTCTCGCGCTCGAGCGCGTGCCGCAGTGCCGCGATGACTTCGACGAAGACGAGGAAGAGCGCCGTGCGCAGCACGAGCACGATCACCAGCACGATCCACGAGGAGTACTGCTGCCCGGCGAGCAGGTCGCTCCCGATCCCGAGCACCGAGCTGAGGCCGGCGAAGACCAGGCCGGCGGGGCGGCTGATCCTGGTCGCCGCGTAGAAGATCGGGATGAGGTAGACGACGGCGATCTCGATTTCGTAGCCGGAGAGGTAGTCGACGAGGGCGATCGCGGCGAGCAGCGCCACGGCGACGGCCGTCGCGCCCACCTTGGACCGGCCCCCGGACTGCGCCTCAAGCAGAGTCTGGCCGATCATCGTGGCGCGTCCCGGCATCGCTCCGTCGCCCTCACGTGATTGGATGAGACCTGCTCGTGTTGCGCGAGTGCGCCAACGAGATTAGCGCCATTCCCGCCCGGCATCAACCGCGGCGGCGTTGCGAGACGCCGTGCTCCGACGCCTGCTTGCCACTCCCATCGGGGAGGCGATAGGTTTCGCCCCCCTCTGGTCCGAAGGGCTGGACATGAAGGAATACCCAAGCACACACATCCGGAATGTGGCCGTAGTGGGCCACGGAGGCAGCGGCAAGACCAGTCTGGTTGACGCCCTCGCCTTCGTGGCCGGAAGCAGCAAGCGGCACGGCCGCATCAAAGACGGTTCCTCGCTCACCGACTACTCTCCCGACGAGATCGAACGCGGATACAGCATCAACCTGGCCCTGGCCTTCGCCGAGTGGGAGGGTGTGAAGGTCAACCTGTTCGACACTCCCGGCTATCTCGACTTCGCGGGCGAGGCGCTCGCGGGGATCTGGGCTGCGGACGCGTCGCTGATCGTGCTGGGCGCGTCGGCCGGCGTGGAGACGGGGACGGAGAAGGTCTGGGACTACTCCAGGGCCTGCGAGCACGAGGCAATCTTCTTCGTGTCGATGATGGACAAGGAGCACGCCGACTTCGCCAAGGTCTACGCGCAGATCCGCGAGCGGCTGAGCCCCAAGGCCATCCCGGTCGAGATCCCGATCGGCGCGGGGCCGGACTTCCGCGGCATCGTCAACCTGATCAGCAGGACGGCGCACGTGTACAAGCCGGGGACCAAGACCGGCGAGTACGACGAGCTGCCGATCCCCAAGGAGATCCAGGCGGAGTACGAGCGGTACGAGAACGACCTGATCGAGACGGTGGCTTCGACCGACGACACGCTCGTCGAGCGCTATCTCGAGGGGAAGGAGATCTCGCACGACGAGCTGGTGACGGCGATGCGCGCGGCGATGAAGCGGCGCGAGCTGTTCCCCGTCTTCTGCGGCGCCGCCGAGCTGACCTTCGGCGCGCGGGCGCTCCTGTCGGAGATCGTGGAGCTGACCCCGGCGCCGGCCGACAATCCGGCCGTGCACGCGGAGAAGTGGGGCACGGCCGAGAAGGTCGAGCTGGCGGAGCGGGACGACGCGCCGTTCAGCGCGCTGGTCTTCAAGACGGTGTCGGAGCCGCACGTCGGCGACGTGTCGCTGTTCCGCGTCTACTCCGGGACGGTGAGGAACGGGCAGGAGGTCTTTAATCCGGCCCGCAACGCGCTGGAGAAGCTCAACCACCTCTCGATCTCGCAGGGCAAAGACAAGATCGAGGTGGACCTGCTGCACGCGGGCGACGTCGGCGTGATCGCCAAGCTGCGCGACACCCACAGCAACGACACGCTCGCGACCCATGCGGTGCCGGTGGTGCTGCCGCGCATCCCGTTCCCCGAGCCGATCATCCACGTCGCCGTCGAGGCGAAGGAGCGGGGCGACGAGGAGAAGATCAACCTCGGCCTGGCGAAGCTCGCCGAGGAGGACCCCACTTTCCACTGGGAGTACAACCCCGACGTCCGCCAGACCTGGATCTACGGGCTGGGGGAGCGGCACCTCGAGGTGATCCTGGGGCGGCTGGCGCGGAAGTTCGGCGTGCACGCGATCCAGACCAAGCCGAAGATCCCGTACCGCGAGACGATCAAGGGGAAGGCGGAGGGCCAGGGGCGGCACAAGAAGCAGACCGGCGGGCGCGGGCAGTTCGGCGACTGCTGGATCCGGATGCTGCCGATGCCGCGCGGCGGCGGCTACGTCTTCGAGGACCAGATCGTCGGCGGCTCGATCCCCAGCAAGTTCATCCCCGCGGTGGACCGCGGGGTCCAGGAGGCCGCCGTGCGCGGGATCCTGGCCGGCCATCCGGTGGTGGACTTCAAGGTCCAGCTGTTCGACGGGTCGTACCACACGGTGGACTCGAACGAAATGTCGTTCAAGCTCGCCGGCATCCTGGCGTTCCGGAACGTGTCGCCCAACTGCAAGCCGGTGCTGCTGGAACCGCTGGCGGACCTCGAGGTGCTGACGCCCGAAGAGTACCTCGGCGCGGTGATGGGCGACCTCAACTCGCGGCGCGGGCAGATTCTGGGCTCGGAGCCGGACGGCAAGCTGCTGAAGCTCAAGGCCGTGGTGCCGGAGGCGGAGCTATACAAGTACGCGACCCAGCTCCACTCCCTCACCCAGGGGCGCAGCACCTTCCGGAAGAAGTTCAAGGGGTACGCCGAGATGCCCGCGGAGGCCGCGGCGAAGGTGATCGAGGAATACCAGAAGACGAAGAAAGAGAAGGAAGAGGAAGCCTAGACCTTGTGGTAGACGACGCGCGCCGCCTCGGCGCCGTCGTCGGCCTTGTAGATCTCGAAGTCGGAGAAGAGCCGCGGGGCCTCCGCCGCGAGCACGCGGAGGACCGCGACCGCCATCCGCCGGATCTCCTGCTCGGCCCCCTCGCCGCAGCGGAGCTCGAGCATGGTCCGCCAGGCGCGGACGTTCGCGCTCACCACGATCTTCGTCTCCGTCGCGTTCGGCAGCAGGGAGCGCGCGGCTTCGCGCGCCATCTTGCGCCGGTGCACCTTGTCGGCCACCCACTCGTAGCGCCGCATCAGATCCTCGACCGCGCGGACGTACGCGTCCTGCGCCGCGGTGACCTGCGCGAGCCACGCTGCTTCAAGCCGCTCGTCCCCGAGCATCGCAGGCGGGACCACGAAGGCGGCGTGCGACTCGTCCACGTAGCGCTGGGAGAGCTGGCTGTAGCCGAAGCCGGCGCGGTGGCGCACCAGCTCGTGCGTGCAGGAGCGGGAGATCCCCTCGAGCAGGAGCACGTAGACGGCGTGCTCCAGCACCGAACCGTGGCCCTGCTTCTTGATGTTCTCGAGATAGTCCGCGGTCGTGCGCCTGGCCGGATTCGCCTGGCTCATGTAGCAGAGCCGGCCGGCGAACTCGGCGAGCCGCTCGCCGTCCGTCGCCTCGCCCTTCCAGTCCACCTTCAGGTGGTCCGGCTCGACGAACTGCGGCCGGCCGATCAACCTGACGCGCGGGGCGCGGAGGATTTCCATGGTCAGGCCAGCTCCAGTCTGAACGTTCCCCAGGCCGCGGCGCGCTCGATCTCGCGCAGTCGGGCGGCGATGCCGGCGGGGAGTGACGGCGCGTGCGGACCCACCTTGAGCACGTCGGCGGTCAACGCCCCGCCGTCGCCGCTCTTCAGGATCTTCACGCCGGGGTTCAGGACGCCCTTCGGATCCCACGCCTGCCGCGTGCGACGGCACAGGTCCAGGTAGGCGGCACCGAAGGTACGCTCGACGAACGGCGCGCGCAGCCGGCCGTCGCCGTGCTCGCCGGACGGCGTCCCGCCGAGGGCGATCTGCTCGGCGGTGACGCGCTCCAGGCAGGCCGCCAGCCGCTGGGCGAAGTCGGCGGCGGTCACGTCGGCCAGGAGGTTGGCGTGCAGGTGCCCGTCCCCCGCGTGGCCGAAGATGACGATTTCGAAGCCGGTGTCCCTGGCGGCCGCGCGCAGAGCGGCGATGTAGCTCGCCAGCTGCTCCGGCGGCACGCAGCCGTCCTCGACGACCTGGAGGGAGCGGAGGTTGTCGGGGAGCGAGGCGAGGATCGGGCTCGCGAGGTGGCGCAGCTCCCAGAGCCGACCCACGGTCGTCGCATCCTCGGCCACTTCCACCGAGGTCGCGATGCCCTTGACCGCCGCGGCGGCGTCGTGCGCGCTCCCCTCGAGTTCGACCAGGAGCACGGCCTCCGTGCCCGAGGCGAGATGGCGTTGAGCCGCACCGCGCACGAAGTCGAGATAGGTCTTGTCGAGCAGCTCCACGGCCGAGGGTCCGAGCGGCCGCAGGGCGAGGACCGCGGGGCCGACCTGGTCGAGCGAGCCGAGCGTGACGAGCAGCGTGGTGCGCACGGCCGGGAGCGGCGCCAGCGCGACCTCGACGGCCGTGAACACGGCCAGCGTACCTTCGCTGCCGACCAGCAGGTCGGCCGTCCGCCCGCTCGCCGCGAACGCGTCCAGCGCGTAGCCCGACGAGTTCTTGAGCGTGCGTGGCGCCGCGGCGGCCAGCTCGGCGGCGTGACTGCGGATGTCCGGTGCCACGTCGCGGAGGAACCGCGCCTCCGCTTCTGTGCGTCCGTGCGTCGGTGCGTCGGTGCGTCCCGCTTCTCCGTCCGCGGTGACGAATTCCAGCGCGCGCACCCACCGGCGCATCGTGCCGTATTTCACGCTGTGCGAGCCCGCGGCGTTCGTGGCGGCCATGCCGCCGACGGTGCAGAACGCGCCGCTCGACGGATCGGGCGGCAGGTGAAGGCCGAACGGCTGCGCCGCGAAGTTGAGGGCCTGGTAGGTGACGGAGGCGCCGCAGCGCGCGGTCTTCGCGTCCGGGTCGATGGCCGGCGCGTCGGGGCAGGCGCGCGTGAGGTCCAGGACGACGTCCGGCCCGACGTTGCCGCCCTGCATCCCGCTCCCGGCGCCGCGGGGCACGAGCGCGACGCCGTTCTCGGAAGCCCAGCGCACGAGCAGCCGGAGGTCCTCGATGTCCTTCGGGACGGCGACGGCCCGGGGGATGATGCGGAAGATGCCCGCCCCCTCGGAGTAGAGCGCGCGGGCGACGTCGTCGGTCCTGAACTCGCCGCGGAGGCCGGGGGGCGCATGCACGCGCGCAAGCTAACGGCCGCGCCTTCGGCTTGACAAGCACTTTGGGCTCGGTGATACTCGCCCTTTCATGCCCTCGACTACGCAGGCCAAGCCGAACCTCATCCGGATCGAGGTTGACCGCCGCCTCGGCCACGAATGGGACGAGTGGGACGGGCGGCCGCTGCCCGGCGGCGGGAACTTCGACGCGCCGCCACGCCGCTTCTTCGCCTACGCCGCGCTCACCCTCGCCGTCGTGGCGGGGGTCCTCTTCCTCGCGCTCTACCTGCTCGGTCCGCGGCTCGCGACGCTCTGGGTGCCGCTGCCGAACTTCCTGGAACTCGCCCTCGCGGCGCTCACGGTGCTCGGGTGGCTCTGGTTCGCCCTGCTGGTCGCATCCTACTACGGTCCGGCGCTGCTGCTGCCCGAGCGCCTCGCCGAGCGTGGACCGTTCCTGGTCCTGATGCGCTGGACCTCGCAGATCGCGCGCCGGTTCGGCGTGCGCGACTGGGTCGAGCACGCGGCGGTGGAGGTGTACAACGGTCTCGCCGCCCGGCGTGGCTGGAAGGTGGGGAAGGGCGAGCTGCTGGTGCTGATCCCGCGCTGCCTGTCGAAGGCGGCGCTGGACGGGATCCTCGACGTCGCCGGGCGCTACGACGTGCCGGTGTTCGTGGCGACACGCGGCCAGCTGGCCCGGCGGGCCATCCGCGAGCGGCGGCCGCGGGCGGTGGTGGCGGTCGCGTGCGAGCGGGACATGGTGAGCGGCCTGCACGACGTCGCCGCCAAGGTGCCCGTGCTGGGCCTGACCATGCGGCTGCCGTCCGGGCCCTGCAAGGACGCGGCGGTGGACGTGGCGAAGCTCGAAAGCTGGGTGAAGAGCTTCGTGGAGGCCGGTTAGGGCTGCTGCGCGCCGGTCGAGTCGGCGCGAGGCTTGGGCGGTGGGAACACCACCTTGAGCCGCGCGACGAGGCTGTCCAGAATGGCGTGCTCCGGCGTGCTGTCCGGGACCATCCGCTCGAGATCCCGCTCAGGCTGGCTGGGATCGTACGCGATCCGCCTGACGCATTCCGCAGCGAGGCGCGTCTTCCCCGCCGTCGGGTCCGCGAACAAGCGCAGCTTCACGGTGTGATCGAAGTCCTCGGCGCGCGCGCTCACGGTGCGCCTGGTCACGACGTCGTACCAGTCCGTCTCGAGATAGCCCTCGTCCGCCGCGACGCTCACGACCGCGAGGCCCGCGGCGCGCACCTCGTGCTGGGCGGCCACGATCACGGCATCCGGCGCAGCGTCGAGGAGCAGCGAGATGCTGCCGGGCAGCGGCCCGTAGACGGGGCGCACGCCGCCGAAATGCGCACACGCCGCCAGGCCCGCAACGACGGCGACGGCGGCCAGCGCGGCGGCGCGACTAGTGCTTCGCGGTATCGGGTGAGCCCGGGTGCGCGTGACCGGTATCGGCGGCCGGCAGGGTGGACGTCCCCGCCTTCGGCCCCGCCGTCTCCTCGTCCTCATCATGGTGGTGCCCGGCGCGCTCGGCCGCTATGGCCTGGAGCCGCGCGGTGGGCACGCCGAGCGCGTGGTCGAAGGTGAGCTTCCCGCCGAGCATCGCCGTGTAGAGCAGGATGAGGACGCCGATCACGCCGGCGGTGAGCGCGATGGGCTGCTCCCTATCGCTCCAGACGCCGCGGCGCAGGATCCGCCAGACGGCGAGGATGCCGAAGATCGCGAGCACGATGAACGCGAGCGTCTCGTGCGTCTCCATGATCGCGTGCGCCTGGTCGCTGTGCTCGACCACGCCTTCGGCGAGAAGCCCGGCGGCGATCGCCCCGATCGTGCCGAGGACCCCGGCCACCAGCGTCCAGAACGCCGCCGCCTTGAGCGACTCCCGCTTGAAGAAGCTGCCGAGCAGGTCGAAGAGGACCGAGATCGGCAGGAGCGCCGGCGGCAGGTCGTTCACGGCGGCGTGGACGCGCGGCCAGTCGTAGCCGAACAGCATCGTCACAGCCCCAGGTTGGAGGGCGTCGGCGGGGTGGCGCCGTAGTCGTAGAAGCCCTTGCCCGACTTCTTGCCGTAGTAGCCGGCCAGGACCATGCGCTTGAGCAGCGGCGGCGGCGCGTAGCGCGGCTCGCGGTACTCGTCGAACATGATCTCCGCGATCTTGTACGTGGTGTCGTTGCCCACGAAGTCCAGCAGCACGAACGGGCCCATCGGATAACCGCAGCCCAGTTGCATCGCCTTGTCGATGTCCGGCACGCTCGCCACGCCGCGCTCGAGGGCGCGGATCGCGTCGAGCAGGTAGGGCACCAGCAGGAGGTTCACCACGAACCCCGAGGTGTCCTTCGCCGCGATCGGCTCCTTGCCCAGCTTCCGGGCGAACGCGAAGGCGCGCTCGAAGGTCTCGGGCGTGGTGGTCACCGTGCGCACGACCTCGACCAGCTTCATCAGCGGCACGGGATTGAAGAAGTGCAGACCGACGAACTTGTCCGGCCGCTTCGTCACGGCGGCCATCGCGGCGATGGTGAGGCTCGAGGTGTTCGAGGCGAAGATGGTCGTGGGGCGGCAGAGCCGGTCGAGCTCCTTCCACAGCGCGTTCTTCAGCTCGAGCTCTTCGGTGACCGCCTCGATCACGATGTCGGCGTCCTCGAGTTCGGCGACCTTGGTCGTGAAACGCAGCCGGCCGAGGGTCGCGTCGCGCGCGGCGGCGTCGAGCTTCCCCTTCTCGACCAGCTTGTTCAGCGAGCCGGTGATGGCGCCCTTGCCCCTGGCGAGCAGCTCGTCGCTGAGGTCGCGCACGACCGTGGGGAAGCCGGCGGCGGCGGCGGTCTGGGCGATGCCGCTGCCCATCAGGCCGCAGCCCAGCACGCCGACGGTGGTGATCTCGCTCATGAGTGGCCGGAGCTCCCGGGTGGTTTGGGGTTGGATGGCGACGAGGAGCCGGGCGGCGGTCGGAGGTTCTGCGTCGCGTCCTCGACCGACCGCTTGATCTCGCTCGCAATGCGCATGAACGCCGACGCGCGGGGGCCGGCGAGCGCCGGCTTGGGCCGCAGCTCCCCGCGCTCCAGGCGGTCCAGCACCTGCTCCAGCGCCGTCTGCATCCGCTCGGCACGGCGCTGATAGTCCCGCACCACGAACAGGGAGAGGCCGACGCTGGCCAGCAGCGGCACGACCGCCACGAGCTGGAGGCCGGGAACGAGCGCGACGGCGAGCGTCCCCAGCACGCCCAGCGATAGCAGGACGCTCGCTCCACCGAGGGCGGAGCTGCGCTGGTTCCCGATGTCGGCCGCCAGCTCGGCGTGGCAGTACCCGTCCTCGAGGGCGTTGAGCTGTACCGAGACGTCCAGCGCGCGGGCGAGGTGGTACGGCTTCCCCTGCAGCGAGAGGCCGCGCTTCATCTCGGCGATCAGCCCCTTCTGGCGCTCCCACACCGTGCGGTCTGGGAGGCGGCGCTTGGGCGTCATCGCCTCCTCCTCGGTCATGAACTCCGCGATCGCCTGCTCCAGGGCGGCCTTGTCTCCCGGCACGACGCGATGGGCGAGCAGCATCCGGGGTCCGACCCACCGCCCGAGGAACCCGTGCTCCAGTGCTGCGCCGCCGGCCGCTTCCTCGTACATCGCCTGGCGGAGGAAGCGGCCGGGGATGCCGACCTCCGAACCGAGGTTCAATACATCCTGCTCCGTGATCCCGTCGGCCGTGTCCATCTCGCCGGCCTGCAGCTCCGCGGCGCGCTGGATGATCCGCTCCAGCTGCTCGCGGCTGATCTTCCGGGGGACCAGCTCGCCGGCCATCGGTTACCCTCGCCGCTCCGCGCCTTCGCTCGCGCGCCCCGCCGGCAGCGCCGTCCCCGGCGCCGGCGTGCCAAGTGCCGGCTGCGGGGCCGGAGCGGGCAGTGGCGGCGCCGACGTCTCCGACTGCCGGTACGCCCCGAGGAACGGCTTCAGCAGGTCGATCGGGAGCGGGAAGAAGGTGGTGGAGTTCTTCTCCGACGCGATCTCGGAGACCGTCTGGAGGTACCGGAGCGTGATCGCCGCCGGCTCCTGGCCGATGACGTGCGCGGCCTGCGCCAGCTTCTCCGAGGCCTGCAGCTCGCCTTCGGCGTTGATGACCTTGGCCCGCCGCTCGCGCTCGGCCTCCGCCTGGCGCGCCATCGCCCGTTTCATCTCCACCGGCAGGTCCACGTCCTTCACCTCCACCGCCGAGACCTCGATCCCCCACTCCGCCGAGCGCGCGTCGATGATGGCCTTGAGGGTCTCGTTGATCTTGTCCCGCTCGGACAGGATCTCGTCGAGCTGGTGCTGGCCGCAGACGCTGCGGAGCGTCGTCTGGGCGAGCTGGCTCGTGGCGTAGAGGTAGTTCTCGATCCCGATGATCGCCGCCGCCGGATCCCTGACCTTCATGTACAGCACGGCGTTGACCTTGAGCGAGATGTTGTCGCGGGTGATCACGTCCTGCGGCGGGATGTCGAGCGCGACGATCCGCAGCGAGACGCGGTGCATGTGCGCGATCATGCTCGGGAGGAAGACCAGTCCCGGTCCCTTCGTGTTCCAGTAGCGGCCGAGGAAGAATGCGACCGCTCGTTCATACTGCTTGATGATCCGCAGGCTGGAGAGCGCGTAGAGCGCCGCGACCAGCGCGATGACCTCGAGTACGGGCACGTGTCGGCCCTCCTTACTTCGAGAAGGCTTCGACCAGAACGGCGGCTCCCTGGCCGCCGCCGATGCAGGCGCTGCCGATGCCGAACCGCTTGCCGCTCCTCCGCAGGGAGTGGAGGAGGTGGATGGTGATCCGGGTGCCGGAGGCGGCGAGCGGATGCCCGATCGCGATCGCGCCGCCGTGCACGTTGACCTTCTCGCGGTCGAGGCCGAGCTCCTTCTCCACGGCGACGTACTGCGGAGCGAAGGCCTCGTTGATCTCGAACAGGTCGACCGCGTCGAGCGTCATGCCCGTCTTCTGCAGCAGCTTGCGGATGGCGGGGGCCGGGCCGATCCCCATGTACTTGGGCTCGACGCCGGCGACGGCCCACCCCACCAGACGGCCGAGGGGCTTGAGCCCCCTGGCCTTCGCGACCTGCTCTCCGGCCACCACGCAGGCGGCCGCGCCGTCGCAGATCCCCGAGGCGTTCCCGGCCGTGACGAGGCCGTCCTTCTTGAAGTAGGGCGCCAGCTTGGCGAGCCCCTCCAGCGTGGTGTTCGGCCGCATGTGCTCGTCCGCGCGGAACGGCACCATCTGGCGGGTCTTCGGGTCCTTCACCTGGACCGCGACGACCTCGTCCTCGAAGACGCCCTCGTCCCACGCCTTCCTGGCGAGGCGCTGTGAGCGCTCGGCGTACGCGTCCACCTCCTGACGCGTGAGCTTGTACTTCTCGGCGAGATTCTCCGCGGTCTGCGCCATCGAGAAGCCGCACTGCGGGTCGGTGAGCGACTCCCAGAGCAGGTCCTCGAGCGGCGCGGGCGCTCCGAGCTTGAGGCCCCAGCGGGCGCCGCGCACCACGTGGGGCGCCTGGCTCATGGATTCTCCGCCGCCGGCCAGCACGACCTGCGACTCGTCGAGGAGGATCTGTTGCGCGGCCTGCGTGATCGCCTCGAAACCCGAGCCGCAGAGCCGGTTCACGGTGAGGGCCGGGACCTCGATCGGCAGGCCCGCCTTGAGCCCGACGTGGCGCGCGAAGTAGATGGCGTCGGCCGAAGTCTGAAGGGCGTTGCCGAAGACGACGTGGTCGAAGTCCGCAGGCGTCAGGCCCGAGCGCTCGACGGCGCAGGTGGCCGCCGCCGCGGCGAGGTCGATCGCCGAATGGTCCTTGAGGGTGCCGCCGAAGCTGCCGAACGGCGTGCGCACGCCGCTCAGGAACACCACGTCCTTGTCCCTGCCCTGCGTCTTCATCCCGGAACGGCTCCGTCGCTTTGGGGAAGAGCCGGGGCACCCCGGCAGCGGCCGGAATATGTCAGCGCGCGACCCGCTCCGCTATCCACTTCGCCACGGCCTTCGTGCCGGATTTCCCGCCCAGATCGGGCGTCGTACAGCCGGCGGCGATGGCCTCACGGACGGCCCGCTCCAGCGCCTCGGGCGCGTCCGCCACTTTCAGCTCCCGGAGCAGCATCGCGCCGGTGAGGATGGCGGCGATGGGGTTCGCGACGTCCTTTCCCGCCAGCGGCGGCGCGGAACCGTGCACCGGCTCGAACAGGCCGACCTGCCCCGGATGGAGGTTGGCCGAGGGCGAGATGCCGAGCCCGCCAACGAGCTGCGCTCCGAGGTCGGAGAGGATGTCGCCGAAGAGGTTCTGCGTGACGATGACCTGGAAGCGCTCCGGCTCGCGCACCAGCTCCATCGCGAGCGCGTCCACGTAGCGGTGCTCGCGCTCGATCCCCGGGAACTCGGTCCCCACCTCGGCGAAGACGCGGGTCCAGAGGCGGTGCGCCGGCACGGCGTTCGCCTTGTCGGACATCGTCACCCGGGTCCTGCCGCTCGCTTTGCTCCACTCGAAGGCGTAGCGGATGATCCGCTCGACGCCTTTCCTGGTGTGCACCTCCTCGGCGAGCTGCACCTCGTCCGGCGTCCCGACCCGGAGGCCGCCTCCCGCCCCCACGTAGATCCCCTCGGTGTTCTCGCGGACGATGGCGAAGTCGATCCGGCGAACACCCGAGGCTGGATCTTTCAGCGGGCAGAGCGAGGGATGGAGCAGCGTGACCGGACGGAGATTGACGTAGAGGTCGAGCCGGAAGCGCAGGCCGAGCAGGATGTCGCGCGCGTGCTCGTTGCCCGGCACGCGGGGATCGCCGAGCGCGCCGACGAAGATCGCGGCCACGTCGTTGCGCAGATGCTCGACGGCCGCGTCGGAGATGGTCTCGCCGGTGGCGAGGTAGTGGTCCGCGGAGTAGGGGAGACGTTCGACGTCCAGCGCGAAGCCGTAGCGGCGGCCGGCCGCGGTCAGCACCGCGAGCGCGGCGTCCACGACCTCCGGCCCGATCCCGTCGCCGGGGATCGCCGCGATGCGATGGGGCTTCACTCGGGCGGCGCCATCTGGCGGCCGCAGGTGATGCAGAACCTCCAGCCGAAGTCCAGCTCGGTGCCGCAGGAGGGGCAGTGGACCACGCCGACGTTCTGGCCGCAGTGCGGGCAGAAGATCACGGCGCGGCCGAGCGGCAGCTCGCCCCCGCAGAAGGAGCACGGCGCGCTCCCGATGCGCGGCGAGACGGACGGCGAGGTCTCCTCCTCGAGCGCGAAGGGCATTCCGTCGGCGCCTGCACCCGACTCGACCGAATCCGCGTCCGCGCGATCGCCCACCGCGTCAACCTCGAGCGGAGGCTGAGGCTCGAGCTCCAGAACGCTCTCCGTGGCCTGCTCCTCCTCACCCACCGGCAGCCCGCCCAGCGCCGCGCGCACGTGTCCGGGATCGAAGGTCACCTTCGCACTCGAGTAGTGCTTGAAGAAACCGGTATCCGGGTTGACCGCCGCGACCTCCCGCGCCAGCGCTTCGCGGGCCTCCGCCGGCTCGACCAGGGCGTAACCGCGCTCTCCGGCCAGCAGGCGCAGCACCACCATCTCGTAGTCTTCGTGGGTGTCGAGGCCGAGGTTCGTGCGGTGAGTGCGATACGGGATCAGCCGCTGGTACAGCTCGGAGACCTCGACCGGACCGTGGACGCGCGCCGGATCGAGCTCGGCGAGGTTCCGGACGAGCTGGCGGAACAGCCGGTCGAGCGCATCGGTCGCTGGCGAGGAAGGTGAGCTGGGCACTCGCGCCACGTTAGAGGCACCTCACGCCGCTGTCAACCAAGCTTGCACGGCGTTCAGGCCAGGTCCGCGTCCGGGTCGTAGTCGAGGTACTTCCCCTTCGCGCGCTCCGCGGCGAGCCAGTCGGCGAAGGAAGATGCGACCAGGCCCTCGGTCTGACGCTGCTCCGCCGCCGCCGTGGTCGCCAGGTGATTGGCGTACTCGTTCTTGGCATGGCCCGCGTGGCCGCGCACCCAGCGCCAGGTCACGTCGTAGCGCTCGGCGGCGGTGACCAGGCGCTGCCACAGCTCGAGGTTCTCCACCGCGCCACCCTTGCGGCGCCAGCCGCGCGCGCGCCACGCCGGCACCCACTCCCGCATCCCGGTGATGAGATAGCTCGAGTCCGAGACGAAGAGCACGGCGGCAGGATGCCCCTTGGCGCTCAACAGCTCCAGTGCCGCGATCGCCGACCGCAGTGCCATCCGATTGTTGGTCGTGTCCGGCTCGGCGACGCAGTAGTCGCGCCGCTCGATCCGGCCCGACGCGGCCCGCGCCTCGACCAGCCCGCCGGCGCCGCCGGGGGTGGGAGGCTCCATCCCGTTGCCGAGACACGCCTCGTCGGCGTGCACGACGACCGTCCGACCGCGCGCCTGCGCGTCCGCCGACGGACTAGCGATGGATGATCATCGGGATCGAGACGGCCCGCAGCAGCTTCTCCGCGTGCGAGCCGAAGCCCCACGCGCGCCGGCGACCGCCGTGCGCGCCGGCGATCAGGAGATCCGCGCCGTGCTCGGCGAGGAATCCGGTGATGCTGCGCGTCACGTCGCCGGAGAGGCGACGCGTTTCGGTGGCCACGCCCTGCTCCGACAGGAAGGCGGCCGCCTTCGCCAGCAGCGCGTCCCCCGTCGCCGCATCGTCGCTCACGTGGACCAGGGCGAGGGGAATGCCGAGCGCCTCAGCGTAGCGCGCCGCCAGGGCGAGCGCGTGGTTGCTCGTTTCGCCGCCGTCCAGAGCGACCACCGGGCGCTCGCACGGAGACGGTTTCTCTCCGGCCACCAGCACCGGCTTCGGCGAACGCTTGATGATGCGGACCGTCACCGCGCCGAGCGTGCCCGGCTCGCCGTGCAGCTCTCCCCGCCGCCCGACCACGATCGCCTCTGCCTGATCGGCGAGCCGGATCAACTCCTCGTCGGCGAGGCCGATCGCGTGCACCGGTTCCGACGTGAGGCCGGCCTCGGCCACGCGTGCGGCGGCCGTCTGGAGAATCCTGGTGGCGCGCTCGTCCAGCGCCTCGCGCAGCTCCGCCGCGATCGGCGCGGCCGGGAGCCCCTCGGTCCACAACGGCCCGGTGGTCTCGTACAGCGGCGCCTCGAGGAGGCGGATGTCGGTGATGGCGGCGAGCACGATGGTGGTCTTGAAGCGCCGGGCGATGCAAATGGCGGCGTCGAGTGCGGCGTCGGCTCCGGCGGAGCCGTCGAGCCCGACCAGGAGTCGGGTGAACACCGTGGATCGGCCTTCAGCCGTCCCAGGGAGGATCCGCCTCCCCGCGGTCGTCGATCTGCTGACCGTGCCGCACGTGACGGTCCAGGCAGACGGGGCAGTAGTACAGTCCCTCGAGGTGATCGTCCGCCACGAGGTCCTCCGTCGCGCCGCAGTACACGCACGCTGCGGGCTCGGCCGCGACCTGTGCCTTGTCGACTCGTTTCATGGCGCCCTCCCTTGCCATTGCGAAAGAACATACTGCGCGCGCGGAGGTCCCGGCACCTCCGTTCCAGCACGGAGCGCTCGTCAGCCTGCCTGGCTGCCCGCGTGGACGGTGATGGCGCCGGCCGCGCCGTCGGTGACGTGGCCTATGATGGCTGCCGCCAGCGACTTACGCGAGGTCAGGGCGCGCACCAGCTGTGGGGCGGAGGTGGGGCTCACAGCCAGGAGCAGGCCGCCGGAGGTCTGGGCATCGGCGAGGATCAAGCGCTCGACCTCGTCCAGTCCGGCGTCGAACGCGGTCGTTCCGCTCGCCGCCTGGAGATTGCGTCTGGTCCCGCCGGGGATGTGGCCGCCCTCGGCCAGGCGCCTGACGCCGACCAGGCGCGGCACGGCACCCGCCCAGATCTCGGCCGCCACACCCGACGCCGCGAGCATCTCGTTGAGATGTCCGAGGAGCCCGAAGCCGGTGATGTCCGTGGCGCCGCGCACGCCGGCCTCGCGCGCAGCCTCCGCCGCGCCGTCGTTGAGCGCCGTCATCGCGGCGATCGCGGCTGCGATCGCGTCGGCGGGGGCCGCGCCCTTCTTCAGCGCCGTCGCGACGATTCCCGTGCCGATCGGCTTGGTGAGGACCAGCCGGTCGCCGGCGCGAGCGCCGGCGTTGGTCGTCATCCGGTCCGGATGCACCTCGCCGACGACGACCAGGCCGTACTTGGGCTCGGGGTCGTCGATCGAGTGGCCGCCCAGGATCGTGGCGCCGGCGCGCGCGACCGTCTCAGCGCCGCCCTTCAGCACTTCGCCGAGGAGGTCGAGCGGGAGCTTCTCGCGCGGCCACCCCACGAGGTTGAGGCACCAGAGAGGCCTGCCCCCCATGGCGTAGACGTCCGACAGCGCGTTGGCCGCGGCGATCTGCCCGAAGGCGTACGCGTCGTCCACGATCGGCGTGAAGAAGTCGGTCGTGAGGACGAGCGCGCGATCGGCGGACAGGCGAACGACGGCCGCGTCGTCACGGCCGCCTTGATCCACCAGCACCGCCGGGTCGCTTCCCCGGGGAATGAAGCGCAGGACCTGCGCCAGCTCAGCCGTGCCGAGTTTGCAGGCTCAACCCGCGCCGTGGGAGTACGCGGTGAGCCGGATGCGGTCGCGCGGATTGACGGGCTGGTCGGTCATGATGTCGCCTCGATGGCGAGGTGTGTTGCGTGCTGCTGGTACTCGGAACTCGGCGTCTCGCAACTCGCAACTGTGCTAGGCGTACTCGCGCGCGATGAGCCATCCGCGGAGGGCGACGAGCGTGCGCTCCTCGGCGTACGGCCCGCCACCGACGGTCCCCTTCTGCGTCTGCATCTTGGCGAGTCGCGGGGCCGCGAGCGCGACCGCTTCCTTCGCCTGGGGGAGCGGCACCGCCACGAGGGCGTCCACCGCGTGCACGATGTCGAGATTGCGCCAGGAGCCGTCCGGCTTCTGGTTCAGCGCGAGGTGCTCCGCGAGGATCGGCAGCTGCCCGCGGAACGGCGGCGGCGCCCATGCGATCGCGGCGAGCGCGCCCACCGTCAGCGTCGGGGCCCACAGCCCGCCCCACGAGTCCCACATCTTGGGCAGCGCCAGCAGGCTGCCGACGTGGCGCCGCACCAGCGTCCGCTCCTCCTGCCCGGCCCGGAGCACCGTGCGCAGCGCGAAGCACGAGGCGAGGAACCGCGCGCCCTGGTCCGACGTCACCGTGGCGCCGGTCGGCAGGGTGAGCCGGCGGACGGTGCGGCCGGACGAGCGGTACGAGAAGAAGCCGCCGATCGCGTGCTCGCAGACCTTCAGCTCGTGCCGCCGCGGCGTGCACCCCTCGGCGAACGCGCCGTCCTTCTCCTGCCGGCCGAGGATCCAGCCGACGCTCCGGTGCACCGCGTGCGAGTCGGGCGGCGCGCCCAGGTCCATCATCTCCCACGCGAGCCAGGCGGTCGCGACGAGGTCGCCCCCGAGGCTGCCGTCGCCGCGCGGGCGCGCGCGGCGCTCGCGCATGAGCACTTCGGCGAGTCGCGTGTCGTCGGGCCGCGACGCGCCGAGCAGGCGGCGGGCGACGACCCCCTGCCGGGTGTCGCGCCCGGCGAAGTACTGGCTCGCCCGCTCGATGGCGAGATGGACCGGATTCATGAGGCAGTAAGCTACGGGGGTGTCAAGTGAGGAGCCAAACGCAGCCCAGTCCGGCAACGAGATACTTGAGCAGGGACGCCACGAACACCGTGGCCTCCCCCCGCGTGGGGGCCCCCGCCAGCGCCCGGCGGACCCAGCGGTCCCCGGCCGGGAGCGCGCCCAGCAGGAGGAAGAGGATCACCCAGCCGCCGCGCCCCAGGGAACCGAACCAGAGGGTCGCTACGAGCGTCAGGATCAGCGCCTCGAACGTGGCACCGGGCCAGACGCGAGACAGGAGTCCCGGGCCCCGGTTTGCCCAGCGCGCCGTCAGCAGGCCCGCCGCGTTGAATACGACCGCCACCAGGACGAACGCCTCCACGACCGTCGTCAGGCTCATGGACCATGCCACCCCGGCCCGCGCAGCGCCCGGCCGGGCCGCTCTCCCGTGAGCGCCCCGTCGTCCAGCGTGAACCGGCCGCTCACCAGCACGTAGCGGATGCCCACCGACGTCGCGTGCGGGTGCGCGAACGTGGCCCGGTCGGCGACGGTGGCGGGATCGAAGACGGCGATGTCGGCGTAGTTCCCTTCCTTGAGGATGCCGCGGTCCCGGAGGCCCAGCCGCTCCGCGGCGACCCCGGTCATCTTGCGCACGGCGGCCTCGAGCGTGAGGGCGTGCTCCTCGCGCACGTACGTGCCGAGGATGCGCGGGAAGGTGCCGTAGGCGCGCGGGTGCACGACGCGCATGCCGAGCGGGCCGTCCGGCGCCACGGCGCCGAAGTCCATCCCGACGCCGACCCAGGGCGCGGCCACCGCGGCGCGCACGTCCGCCTCGCTCATCGAGAAGTAGGCCGCGCCCGTCTTCGCGTGGTCTGCGATGAGGATGTCGAACAGGACGTCGTACGGGTCCTTGTGCTCGTCGCGCGCGATGTCGGTGATGCGCCTGCCCTCGTAGCGCCGCAACGTCGAGTCGAGCACGCCCAGCACGACGACGCCCGAGAGCCCGCCCGCGCCGCCGGAGAAGCTCTCCTGCCGGTTGCCGCTCCGAGCGCCCCCCATCTCGCGCCGGATGCGCGTGCGGACCGCCGGATCGCGCAGGCGCGCGACCATCGCGTTGTCGCCGCCCTCGTGCGCCCACGCGGGGATCGAGGCGGACAGACCGGTCGCCGAGGCGGTGTAGGGGTAGCTGTTGGCGCCCACTTTCTGCCCCGCCGCGCGCAGCTGCTCGAAGCGCGCGAGGATGCGCGGCATCCGGCCCCAGCTGGCGCGGCCCGCCAGCTTCAGGTGCCAGACCTCGACCGGGACGTGGGCCTCGCGGCCGATGCGGAACGCCTCGGCCAGCGCCTCGTCGATCCGCGCCCCCTCGTTGCGGATGTGCGTGGCGTAGACGCCGCCGTATCTCGCCGCGACCGTCGCCAGCGCGATCAGCTCGTCCGTCTTCGCATAGAAGGCGGGCGCGTACACCAGCGCCGAGGAGACGCCGAGCGCACCCTGCCGCATCGCGGTGTCCACGAGCGCTTCCATCTCCGAGAGCTCGGCGGCGGTCGGTGCGCGGTCGGCGTCCCCGAGGACGTAGCGCCGCACCTGCGTCGCGCCGACGAACGTCGCGATGTTGAGCGGCGTGCCTGAGCGCTCGAGCCGGCGGAAGTAGCCGTCGAGGTCGTGCCAGTCCACGACGAGGCCCCACGCGGCGTACTGCGCGCTGTCCGCCCGCAGCGTCGTCGCGTCGACCGGTGCGATCGAGCTGCCCTCGCCGGTGATCTCGGTGGTGACGCCCTGCGTCACCTTGCTGACGCCGCGCGGGTCCACGAGGATCGTGGCCTCGGAGTGCCCCAGCATGTCGATGAAGCCGGGGGCGACGACCAGCCCGGAGACGTCCACCGTGCGCCGTGCCGTGCGCCCGGTGAGGTCGCCGATGGCGGCGATGCGGTCGCCGGTCAGGGCGACGTCGGCGCGGCGGCGCGGCGAGCCGGTGCCGTCCACCACGGTGCCGCCGACGAGCAGCACGTCGTAGTCGGGAGCCGGCGGGCGCGAGCGCGCCGGGCCGAGCGCGAGAGCGGCGAGGAGGCCGGCGCCGGCGAAGGCGATCGCCGTGCGCATCAGCTGGCCCTGGCCAGGACGGCCTCGAGCGCCGCCCTCACCCAGACCCGCACTTCGGCCGGGGTCGGCCGGAGCCGCCGCTCTCCGGGCCTGGCGGCGAGCTTCACCGCGAGGATGTCGGGATCCTGGATCGCGAGCGTGGCGACGCTCGTCACGCCGATGTCGGCGAGGCGCCGCGCGTTGGCCGTGCCGATGCCGCGGAGCGTGACGAGGCGCGCCGCCTCGATCCAGCGCCGCGCCTCGTCCACGCTGGCCCCCGCCTCGCGGGCGACCGCGCTCGCGGACATGCGCGCCAGCCGGAACGGCGACTCGCCCGCCTCCTGCAGGCGGAACGCGACGGAGGCCGGCACGCCGGGCACCTCCACGAGCGACGGCGTGGTGCTGCTGATGGTGTAGCGCTCCATCCCCGAGAGGACCAGCACCGCGAAGACGACGCCGGCCATGGCCGTCACCATCTTGCGCCCGATCCGGATCGGCCCGCGGCGCTTCTCCTCGGGCGTCGAGATGCCGAAGCAGGCGAGCAGGTGGAAGACGGACCAGCACTCGAGCGCGAAGACCGGAAAGCCGACGAACCCCAGCAGCGGCATTTCGAAGAGCTTGAGGCCCTCGAGCCCGGGCACGGTGTAGATCCAGCGGCTGCGGGCGAAGGAGTTGTACAGCTCCCACAGGAGGCCGATGGCCGCGCCGCCGAGCAGCAGCCGGACGATGCGGCCCGCTTCGCCACGCTCCAGATCGCCGATGAGGGACCACCGCGGCTCGCGGCGGTACAGTGCCGGCTCGGCCAGGAGCGTGGTCGCACCCCAGACCAGCGGGAAGAAGTAGTGGGGCCACGCCAGCGGCAGGACGAGGAAGACGACACCGGCGAGGGCCGTGGCGCGCAGCCCCGCCGGCGTCACGCGCATCGGCGTCGTCCGCACGCTCCGCGCGACGCCCCAGGCCTCGAGGGCGCGGGCCGCGAGGAAGATCGCCGGGAGGACCGTCGCGAATGCGAGGGAGATGCCGACCCACCGCTCCAGCCGCCCGGGGGGGACGTTGATGTAGTACCAGTTGGCGAGGCGCCAGTTGAGCAACTCGAAGAAGAACCAGAACACGGCCGACCAGGCGAAGACCGAGAGCGCGTGCACCGGGTGCGCGGTGAACGGATCCGCGCCCTCGCGCCGGGCGACCAGCGCCGCCATCAGCACGATCGTCGGATACCAGGCGGCCTGGTAGAGCCAGGTGGCGGCGGGCTCCACGCCACGCAACGCCAGCCCGACGGCGAGTCCGAGCAGCGCGGCGGCGACACCCGCGACGTACGGGGCCGCACGGGGATTCACCGGAGCGCGGCTCGCGCGGGACGGCCGCCGAAAGCACGCATACGGTCAACCTACGAAGCGTGGCGGGGGTCGCAAGGCCGGACTACGTTACGTCGTGACGGATCGTCTCGCCGCGCTGCCGCCTCCCGGGAACTACGAGCAGGGCACTTTCCTGTGGGAGGGGATCATCAATGGCCCCGTGCGCTCGCGCCGCCTCGGCGTCAGCCTGGGGCTGAACCTCATCCCCCTCCACTCCAAGCTCTGCACCTTCGACTGCCCCTACTGCGAGTGCGGGCGCAACACGGCGAAGGCTCCCGGCTCCCGCTGGCCCTCGCCCGACCTGGTCGCCGATGCCCTCCGGAAGACGCTGGAGCGGATGGATGCGCCGCCCGACTACGTGACCTTCGCTGGGAACGGCGAGCCGACGATGCATCCGCGGTTCCCGCTGGTCGTGGACCGGGTGCTCGAGGTGCGGGACGCGCTCGCGCCCGCCTCCAGGGTGTGCGTGATGTCGAATGGCCTGTCGGCCGGCCGGCCCGCGATCCGCGCGGCGCTCGACCGCCTGGACGAGCGGCTGATGAAGCTCGATCCCGGTCCGACGCAGGAGGTGAACGGGGTGCGGTACGACCGCACTCGCGTGGTGGAGGACCTGCGCGCCCTGTCGGACGTGACGGTGCAGGCGATGGTGGTGGCAGGGCCCGGTTACAGCGGGGCCGACGACGACGCCGTCGAGGAGTGGCTGCACGCGCTGGCGCGGCTGCAGCCCAAGGCCGTGCAGGTGTACTCGATGGCCCGGCCGCCGGCCGATGCGCGGGTGACCCCAGTCGCGCGCGCGCGGCTGGAAGCGATCGCCGCGCGCGCGCGAAAGGTGGTCAGCGGGAAGGTCGAAGTCTTCTAGCGCTTCTTGGCGCGCTTACGCGGCGCGGCCTTCTTCTTCGCCGCTTTCTTCTTCGCCGCCTTCTTCTTCGCCGCCTTCCGCACCGGCTTCTTCGCGACCTTCTTCTTGGCGGCCTTCTTCGGCTTCGGCGCGGCCTTCTTCACCGCGGGAGCGCTCTTCGGGGCGGCCGGCGGAGGCGGGGGCGGAGTGTATGGCGGCGGCGACCAGGGCTGCGGCGCCGGCGGTTGCGGGGGCATCGAGGACGGCGGCTCCCAGCCGCCCATCCCGGTCATGTCGTCGGACATCGTGTGCGTCCCTCCCAGCTGTTGAGGCCGTTTGCCGCTGGTTGAATCGGGCCTTATACATTGCGTGCGAACCTCCACTTCGCAAGCCGCCCGAGCCATCCGTCGAGGTCCCCCGTGTTGCAGCGCACCAACACCCTCCGAAAGCTCTGCCCGGCGCTGGTTTCCGCCCTCGCCCTGGCCCCCGCCCTACGCGCCCAGCAGGCCGCCCCCGCCGCGGCGCCCTCGGCCTTCCAGCCGGCGGTGCTGGGCTGGACGAGCGGCCCCCTCGCTCTCCGTGGCCCGGCCCGGAGCGCCGGCTACGTCGGCGTGGAGGGGCGGAAGGCGGCGGCGTTCGGGACGGAGACCGGGAACCTCGAGATCTGGGCGTGGCCCCTGAAGCTGCTGCACGACTTCGATCTATCTTTTCAGACACCACTGTACGCCGATCCGATCCGCGCGGCCGACATCGCGCGCTCGGTCGAGATCACGCCGGCGGGGGCGACGGTCGTCTACACGCACCCCGCCTTCACGGTGCGGGAGCGCATCTTCGCGCCGACCGACGAGCCGGCCGTCGCCATCGTGCTCGAAGTGGAGGCGGTGCGGCCGCTGGAGATCATCGCCTCCTTCAAGAGCGACCTGCAGCTGGCGTGGCCCGGTGCGATCGGTGGCCAGTACATCTACTGGGACGACGCGCAGAACGCGTTCCTCCTGTCGGAGCCCCGGCGGCAGTTCAACGCGTTCATCGGCTCTCCGTTCGCCACGCGGGCCACCACCAATCCGGCCCACGCGCTCCCGGACGCGCCGTCCGAGATGCGGATCGCCGTCGGCGACCAGCAGCCGGTCCCGATGCCGCGGCCGGGCGAGCCCGCGGGGCGCCTGATCAACGTCGTCTCGCGCGGCATCCCGATCGTCATCGTGGGCCAGATCGCGCCGCGCGACACGGTGCTCGCCACCTACCACCGGGTCCTGGCGCGGCTCCCGCAGCTCTACGCCGAGCGCGTGGCGCACGCCGACTCGGTGGTGTCCGGCACCGCCGGCTTCGGTGACACGGCCGTGGACCGGCGCGCCCGGTGGGCGGAGCTCAACCTGGACGAGGCGATGGTCTGCAATCCGGACCTGGGGTGCGGGCCGGTGGCGGGATACGCCGCGGCCGGCGCCGGCGGCTACCGCCCCGGCTTCGGCTGGTTCTTCGGCGGCGACGCCGCGATCAACTCGTTCGCGCTCTCGTCGGTCGGGGCCTTCGCCCTCGCCCGGCAGTACCTCGGGTTCTTCGCGCGGTATCAGCGCGCGGACGGGAAGATCACCCACGAGATCTCGCAGAGCGCGGGGCGGGTGCGGTGGTTCGACGACTATCCGTATGCGTTCTACCACGGTGACACGACGCCGTTCTGGATGCTCGCGATCGGCGAGCTGTTCCGCGCGTCCGGCGACACCGCGTTCGTGAAGGCGCTCTGGCCCAACGTCCAGAGGGCGTATCACTGGTGCATCGGGACGGTGGGCGACGACGGACTGATGCTGAACGCGAAGGCGGGAGCGGGCGCGATCGAGGTCGGGGACCTCGGCGTGGGGGTGAAGTCCGACATCTACCTCGCCGCTGTGTGGGTCCTGTCCCTGAACGAGCTCGGCGAGATGGCGGACGCGGTCGGCGACACCGCCGTGTCGGCCGACGCGGAGCGGCGCTTCGCCGCCGCGCGGCGCAGCCTCGAAGAGCGCTTCTGGATGCCGCGGGCCGACCGGTTCGCCTTCGCCATCCTGGACGGCGACTCGGTCAACGACAACCTGACGGTGTGGCCGGCGACGGCGATGTCGTGGCACCTCTTCGACGAGGAGCGCGGGCAGGCGATGGCGAGCGCGCTGGCCCGGGCGACGATCTCGACGGACTGGGGCGGCCGCGCCCTGGCATCGGAGAGCCGTCTCTACGATCCGCTCCACTACAACAACGGCACGGTCTGGCCGTTCGTGACCGGCTTTCTCGCCCTCGCCGAATACCGGTATCACAACCCGTACGCCGGCGGCGCGCAGCTCGCGGCGGTGGGGCGCACCTTCGACCTCTGGGGGCTGGGCCGCAACCCGGAGGTGTTCTCCGGCGCCTCGTTCGAGCCGCTGGAGACCGCGGTCCCGCAGCAGTTCTTCGCCACGTCGATGTACCTGACGCCGCTGATGCGGGGGGCGTTCGGCCTGGAGGCGGACGCGCCCCGCGGCTTTCTCGGGATCGCGCCGCACCTCTTCGACCAGCCCGGCGTGCACGCGGTCCGCGGCGTGCGCGTCGGTTCACGGGTGCTGGACCTCGTCCTGGAGGTCAGCGATACGGCGTTCACTGCCGACGTGCGGCCCGTCGCCGGACCGGATACCCCCCTCACCCTGCGCTTCGATCCCGCCCTGGCGCCGGGCGCCCGGGTGCGGGAGGTGCGCACGGCGACAGGGGTCGTGACCTATCGCACAGCGGAAACCGGCCGGGACGTGCATGTGTCGTTCGATCTGCGGCTGGGGAGCGCACCGGTGCGGGTCACGGTCCGGCACACGGCCGGCTGGCGGCTGGCACTGCCGGCTGAGGCGGTGGAACGCGGCGAGCGGTCCCGCAACCTCAAGATCGTGGACGCGCGCCTGGCGGGAGGGGGCCTGGCGCTGCGGCTGGAAGGGCGCGCGGGACGCCGCTACCAGCTGGAGGTCCACCGGCCGGACGGGAGCGTCACGATGGAGCCCGTGGTGGTGCCGGACGGCGCCGGGGACCCGCGCGACGGATATGCGAGCCTCACACTTCAACTGCGGCGATGAGAAAGCCCCGGAGACGCTTGACAGGCCATCACTTGCACCCCTTCTTAGGCGGCACTATGGACTCCAAGCGGCTGCTTCTTGCGGTTGGAGCGCTGCTCGGTGCCGGGGTGTGTCTGTCCCCGGCCACCGCGGTGGCGCAACGGCGTGCTGCCGACGTGCAGGTATCGCCCCCCGACGCCCAGGTGCAGGTCGGCCGGCAGGCGCCGTTCGTGGCGACGGCGTACGACAACGCCAACAACCCGATCGAGACGGCGACGTTCGTGTGGTCGTCGAGCAATCCGCGCGCCGCAACCATAGACCAGAACGGCATTGCGACAGGCGTCGGCCCTGGCGTTGCGATCATCAGTGCGCGGACCGGCACCGGCCACTACGTCAAGACGGGGCAGGCCACGCTGCAGGTGCTCGGCGAGGGGACCCAGCCGCAGCCGCAGGCGGCCGGGCAGCCCGCCGTCACGCGGGGCGGCGCGGCCGTTCCCGTCGCCGGTCGCAGCCTGGTCGGACCGGGGTGCGCCGCGGCCGACCGCGAACCGCCGGGGAGCGGGCCGCCGGTGGGGCTGATGGTGGAGCCGCTGCGCGTCTCGCTGGTCAAGGGAGAGTCCGAGCCGCTGGCGTATCGCCCGGTGCAGGGCAGCGGAGACCCGGCGGACCACCTGTGCGTCCAGTTCGCGATTCAGCCGGGCGGCGAGCGGGTGGCCTCCGTGGATTCCTTCGGCGTCGTGATGGCCGGGGGAGACACGGGGCATGCGGTCGTCCAGGTCACGGTGCCGGGCAAGCCGTTCCCGCCGATGCACGTGGCCGTCGAGGTCCGCAGCGACAGCGTGAAGTGGCGCGCGCGCGAGATCTCGATGGTGCCGGGTGCGGTGGACACGCTGCAGCTGCTGGTGCCGGCGCAGGGCAACCGGCCGATCAACGCGGTCGGGATCTTCCAGTTCGTTTCGTCCGACACCTCGAAGATCCGCGTGGCGCCGCTGTTCCCGGTCGTCACGGCGCTGGCGCCGGGCACGGCGCGCGTCATCGCGCAGAGCTCGATCTATCCCGACATCCCGATCACGATCCACGTGCATCGGCGCGTCACCCGTGTGGTCGGCGTACCGGTGGACACGCTCATCACGCTGGCCATCGGGGCGCAGACGACGATCACGGCGCGGCCGCTCGCCGCCGACTCGTCGGTGGTGGACGAGGTGCCGCTCACCTGGACCGTGAGTGACACGACCGTCGCGCACTACGACACCGCGACGAAGGCGCTGCGCGGCCTCAAGATGGGCGAGATTCTCGTCCGGGTGAGCGCGCCGGTAGCGAACGACTCCTTCAAGGTCATGAGCTGGCGCGTGAGGGTGATCGCCGGCGGGTTGGCGATCTCGCGGCCGGGGCCCAAGGTGACGCTCGCCGTCGGCGAGCGGCTCCCCCTCGAGGTGAAGCTCCTCGACGACAGGCGCCAGCCGATCGAGACGGCGAGCCGGCTGACCTGGACGTCCACCAATGATACCGTCGCCCACGTGGTGGACGGGCAACTCGTCGCGACCGGGATGGGCCGCGCGCGGATCACGGCGCGTTCGGCGTGGGATTCCACGGTGACGACCGATGTGACGGTGGTCGGGGATCTGCTGGTGTATGCGCTGCGCCAGGGCCGGTGGGACGTGTACATGCTGCAGCGCGAGGAGAACGGGCAGCCGCCGAGCGTGCGGCAGTTGACCCAGGATACCACGGTCAAGTCGTCGCCAGCCTGGTCGCCAACGCTGTCGCAGATCGCGTACGTGAGCTCGGCGAGTCTGAGCTGGAACAGCGACCTGTACCTCCTGGACCTCGAAACCGGCGCGATCCGCCGGCTCACCCACGACTCCGCGACGGTGCGCTCGCCGTCGTTCGTGGGCTCCGGCGGCGACCAGATCGTGTTCGAGTCGAGCATGGGCGGCGGGAAGGCGCAGATCTACGTGATGAGGACGGACGGGACGGGGCGGCGCCAGGTGACCCGGGGCGACGTGCCCAACACCCAGCCCCAGGCCTCCCCCGATGGTCGGAAGGTGATCTACACCTCCGTGCGCGACCGGAACTACGACGTCTTCGAGATGAACCTGGACGGCACCGGCGAGCGGCGGCTGACCACCAGCCCGCGCCAGGAGGATTCGCCGGCGTACGCGCCCGACGGCCGCTCGTTCTACTATCTGCGGGACGAGGGTGGCAACCCGCTCACGAAGCGGGTCTACCGCCAGGACTTCGCGTCGGGCGTGGCGAGCCCGATCACGCCGCTGGGCTTGTTCGTGCAGGCTTTCAGCGTGAGCGCAGACGGCGCTACGCTCGCCCTCTTGACCCTGGCGGCCGACGCCAACGGAGTCCAGACGGCCCGGGTCGTGCTGTTCAACGTGGGCACGGGCGCGATGACGCCGATGGTGCTGGCGGGGGCCGACCGCATCGCGGGCCCGGCGTTCCGCCCGGCCCCGCCGCAGCGCTAGGCGCCGGTGCGCTCGAGATTCGGGACGGCCGCCCTCGGGCGGCCGTCTTCGTTTCGGTCTCCCGCCGCTTAGATTCCGCGCGATGCGCGCCGTCACCATCCGCTCCAACGGCGGTCCCGAGGCCGTGCTCGTCGAGGACGTGCCGCGACCCGCGGTCGAGGGCCCCGACGACGTCGTCGTTTCGCTCAAAGCCGCGGCACTGAACCACCTGGACCTGTTCGTCGTCCGGGGTCTGCCCGGCACGCAGCCGCGCTTCCCCCACGTGCTCGGTGCCGACGGCGCGGGGATCGTGGAAGCGGTGGGCTCCGCGGTCACGCGCGTGCGCGTCGGGGACCGGGTCCTGCTCGATCCCGGCGTCTCCTGCCACGCCTGCGAGTTCTGCCTGGCCGGCGAGCAATCCCTCTGCACGACCTATCGCCTGCTCGGCGAGCATCTGCCCGGCACCTTCGCCGAGGCGGTGCGGGTCCCCCAGTGGAACGCGCACCCTCTGCCCGACGGCGTGGCGTGGCCGGATGCCGCTGCCTATCCGCTCGTGCACCTCACGGCGTGGCGGATGCTGGCGACCCGGGCGGCCCTCCGGCCCGGCGAGACCGTGCTGATCTGGGGGATCGGGGGCGGTGTCGCCCTGGCGGCGCTGGGCATTGCGAAGCTGCTGGGCGCGGTGGTGGTGGTGACGTCGTCGAGCGACGCGAAGCTCGCCAGGGCGCAGGCCCTGGGCGCCGACCTGATCCTGAACCACGCGACCGCGGAGGTGGCGCGCGACGTGCGGCGGTTCACGGGCGGGCGCGGTGCCGACGTCGTCGTGGATTCCGTTGGCGAGGCGACGTGGGAGCAGAGCCTGCGCGCCCTGGCGCCCGGCGGCCGGCTGGTCACCTGCGGCGCGACCACGGGCCCCAAGGTCGTCACCGACGTGCGCCGGATGTTCTGGTATCATTATTCGCTGCTGGGCTCCACGATGGGGAACGCGCGCGAGTTCGCGGAGATCCTGCGGCTGCTGGCGTCGGGCAAGCTGCGGCCGGTCGTGGACGGCGTGACGCCGCTCCGCGACGCGCGCCGGGCCCTCGAGCGGCTGGCGGCGGGCGACCACTTCGGCAAGCTGGTGCTGGACATCGCGGCCTGAGGCCGGGAGGTTGGGGGCGTGGAAGTCTTCGTGCGGCTCAAGGACACGCTGGTGCAGATCGGCCGGCTGCTGCCGCCTCTCTTTCTGGCGCTGGTCATCCTCGGGGCGGGCTACCTCGTCGCCCGCCTCGTCGAGCGGCTCGTGGACGGGTTCCTCGACCGGGTCCAGTTCGACCGTTCGGCCGAGAAGTGGGGGGTGACCGAGGCGGTGGAGCGGACCGGCACCCGGCTCGATCCGGCACGGGTGGTCGGGAAACTGCTCTTCTGGGGCGTGATGCTCGTCGTGATCCTCCTGGCGGCGACCGCGCTGGGCCTGCCGAGCATCAACGACGTCTTCGCCAATCTCGTCGGGTACGTCCCGAGCATCTTCGCCGCGATCATCGTGATCGTCCTCGGCCTGGTCCTGGGTGAGTTCGTCCGCGCCCTCATCCTGACGTCGGCCGGCGGCGTGGAGGGCGTGCCGACGCTGGCCAAGGTTGCGAAGGCGCTGGTCATCGCGATCTCCCTCCTGATGGCGCTGGAGCAGATCGGCCTCGCGGCCGACATCGTGAAGACCGCCTTCGAGCTGGTGCTGGGCGCGGCGGTGCTCGCCGTGGCCCTCGCCTTCGGGCTCGGGAACACGAAGCTGGCCGGCGAGATCACGCGGCGCTGGTACGAGAGCGGCCGCACGGCCGGCCGCAGAGGCCACGGCAAGGAGGGGGCGGCGAAGGAGGGCGAGCGGGCGGCGCCGGACGCGGTCCAGCGCGAGCTGGGCATCGAGGAAACGCCGGTTTCCGGGGGCCCGGAGCGGGGTCCCTGACGGCCCGGACGGCGGCCCCCGGACCCATTCCCTGGGAGGGGCTCGCGATTGATTTAACTCGATAGTCCGTCTATATTTAGCGGTCCTCACCCGAACGGTCATGACCGCTCCGAACCAGCGCGAGAGAATCCTCCCCAGACTGATCGAAGACGAGATGCGCGAGTCGTTCATCGACTACTCGATGAGCGTCATCGTGCAGCGCGCCTTGCCCGACGTGCGCGACGGCCTGAAGCCGGTGCACCGGCGCATCCTGTACGCGATGAACGAGCTGGGGCTGCTGCCCAACCGCCCGTACAAGAAGAGCGCGACGGTGGTCGGCGACGTGCTCGGCAAGTACCACCCGCACGGCGATTCGGCGGTCTACGACTCCCTGGTCAGGATGGTCCAGGACTTCTCGCTGCGCTATCCGCTGGTGGACGGGCAGGGGAACTTCGGCTCGGTGGACGGCGATCCGGCGGCGGCGTACCGCTACACCGAGGCGCGCCTGACGCGCATCGCGCTGCAGATGCTGGAGGACATCGAGAAGAACACCGTCGACTTCGTCCCGAACTTCGACGACCGGCTCCAGGAGCCGACGGTGCTGCCGTCGCGCCTCCCCAACCTGCTGGTCAACGGCTCGGCGGGGATCGCGGTGGGGATGGCGACCAACATCCCGCCGCACAACCTGCGCGAGGTGGTGGCCGCGGCGGTCCATTTGGTGGACCACCCGGACGCCGAGATCAAGGAGCTGCGCAAGCACATCACGGGTCCGGATTTCCCCACCGGCGGCATCATCTACGGCCGCGAGGGCATCGCGGACTGCTACGAGCAGGGCCGCGGCCGGATCATCGTGCGCGCCCTGGCGCAGGTGGAGGAGAAGGAGTCGAGCGGCCGCTCGCAGATCGTGGTCACCGAGATCCCGTACATGGTGAACAAGGCGCGGCTGCTCGAGCAGATCGCGGAGGCGGTGCGCGACAAGCGCATCGAGGGGATCTCCGACCTCCGGGACGAGTCGGACCGCGACGGCATGCGCGTGGTGATCGAGCTCAAGCGCGACGCCGTGCCGATGGTGGTGCTGAACAACCTGTTCAAGCACACGCAGATGCAGACGACCTTCGGCGCCATCATGCTGGCGCTGGTGGACGGCCAGCCGAAGGTGATGAACCTGAAGGAGCTGCTGCAGCACTTCGTCGAGCACCGCCACGAGGTGATCACCCGGCGGACTGCTTTCGACCTCGAGAAGGCGGAAGAGCGGCAGCACATCCTCGAGGGGCTGAAGATCGCGGTCGAGAACATCGACGCGGTCATCAAGATCATCCGCGGCTCCAAGACCACCGAGGAGGCGGACCAGAAGCTGCGGGCGCGCTTCAAGCTCTCCGAGCGGCAGAGCAAGGCGATCCTCGACATGCGGCTCGCCAAGCTCACCGGGCTCGAGATCGAGAAGCTGGAAGCGGAGCTCAAGGAGGTGCGCTCGCTGGTGGCGGAGCTGAAGAGCATCCTGGCCTCGAAACCCAAGCGCCTGGGGATCCTCAAGAACGAGCTGGAGGCGCTGGCGAAGGAGTTCGGGGACGAGCGCCGCACCGAGGTGGTGGCGGACCAGGGGAACTTCTCGGTCGAGGACCTGGTGGCCGAGGAGGACATGGTCATCACCATCTCGCACAGCGGCTACGTCAAGCGCATCCCGGTGACCACGTACAAGCGGCAGCGGCGGGGCGGCCGCGGCCTCAACGGGATGGGCACCAAGGAAGACGACTGGGTCGAGCATCTGTTCATCGCCTCGACTCACGACTACGTGATGTTCTTCACCGCCAACGGGCAGATCTACTGGCTCAAGGTGTGGGACATCCCGCAGGGCGGCCGCGCGGCGCGCGGCAAGCCGGTCGTGAACTGCATCGCGATCAAGCCCGACGAGCGCATCGCGGCGCTCGTGCCGGTGCGCGAGTTCTCCGACGACAAGTTCCTGATGTTCGCGACGCGCGGCGGCACGGTGAAGAAGACGGTGCTCTCGGCCTACGGGAACGTGCGGTCGACCGGCATCAACGCGATCAACATCGAGCCGGGCGACGAGCTGATCGACGTGCAGATCACGGACGGCACCAACGACATCGTCCTCGCCACGCGGCACGGGATGAGCATCCGGTTCCAGGAGAAGGACGCGCGGGAGATGGGCCGCGCCACCACGGGCGTCCGCGGGATCGAGCTGGAGTCGGGCGACGCGGTGATCGGCATGGTGGTGGTCAAGCGGGAGGCCACGCTCCTCGTGGTCGCCGAGCACGGGCTCGGCAAGCGGTCGGAGCTCTCGGACTACCGGGTGCAGTTCCGCGGCGGGAAGGGGATCATCACCCTCAAGCGCACCGAGAAGACCGGCGAGGTGGTGGCGCTCAAGGAGGTCATCCCCGACGACGAGCTGATGGTCATCACGCGCCACGGGGTCATCATCCGGCTGCCGGTCAACGACATCAGCGTGATCGGCCGGAACACGCAGGGCGTGAAGGTGATCAACCTCGACGAGGGCGACGTGGTGGTGGACGTGGCCCGCGTCGTCAAGGAAGAGGAAGGCGGCGAGGAGGAGCCGACGGGCGACGTCGAGCCCGTTGGAGAGGCCGAGACGCACTAGCGCGCGACCCTCGTGCGACAGGGGAGCCGCCGCCCGAGTAGCGGGTGAGCGGCTCTTGCTGTTTTTTTCCCCTCCTGAGAACGGCATGCCCGCTCATCCGCTGGTAGTACTCAAGTTCGGCAGCTCGGTGCTCGGCACCGAGCGCGACTACGCCGCTGCCGTCGCAGGCATCCAGCGGCACCTGCGGCGCGGCGAGCGCGTGCTCGCCGTCGTCTCCGCGCTCAAGGGCGCCACCGACCGTCTGCTCGCCGACGCGCACTTCTTCGGCCCGGAGCCGGAGCCTGCCGCCACGGCCTCGCTCCTGGCAACGGGCGAATCCGCGTCCGCCGCGCGGCTCGCGCTGGCGCTGGACGCCGCCGGCGTCGAAGCGGCGCTGCTCGACCCGGGCGCCATCGGCCTGATGACGCACGGCCCGCTGCTCGACGCCGACCCCGTGGCCGTCAACGCCGAGGCCGTCCGCCGCGCCCTCGAACATTCGGGTGCCGCGGTCGTGGCGGGCTTCTACGGCCGAGACTCCGCCGGGGGCTACGCGCTGTTCGGCCGCGGCGGCTCGGACCTCACGGCGCTGTTCCTCGCGCACCGCCTGGGCGCCAGGAGCTGCCGCCTGGTCAAGGACGTCGAGGGCGTCTACGATCGCGATCCGGGCGCGGGCGTCCGCCCGCCGCGGCGCTACGAGCAGCTCTCGTGGGACGACGCGCTCAAGCTCGGCTCGCGGGTGGTGCAGCCCAAGACGCTGCATTTCGCGCGGCGCGAGCGCATCGCGTTCGAGGTGGGCCGGGTCGGCGCCCCGGTGTGTACGCACGTCGGCCCGGGTCCCTCCACCTGGGCGCAGCCGCGGGGAGCGAAGCGCGTGGCGGCGAGGGCGAAGGCGGCGAAGGCGAGCCGGAAGCGGAGCGCCCCCCCGGACGTCGAGGTGTGCGCCCTCACGCGCTCGCTGGTGGACATCCCCTCGGTGAGCGGGGACGAAGGAGAGATCGCGGCGTTCGTGGCCTCGCTGCTGGAGGCGCTCGGCTACCGGGTCGAGCTGCAGGAGGCGGCGCCCGGCCGCTCGAACGTGATCGCGCGAACCGGCACGGCGCCGCGCGTGGTCTTCGCTTCCCACCTCGACACGGTCCCGCCGTTCGTTCCGTCCTCGGAAGATGCGGACCACGTCTTCGGCCGCGGCGCATGCGACGCGAAGGGCATCGTCGCCGCGCAGATCGCGGCGGCCGAGCAGCTGCGCGCCGAGGGACACAAGGGGATCGGCCTGCTGTACCTGGTGGACGAGGAGGCCGGGAGCCTCGGCGCCAAGGTCGCCAACGGCCACGCGGCCGCGTCCGGCGTCCGCTACGTCGTGGTGGGCGAGCCGACCGAGAACCGGCTGGCGACGGGGTGCATGGGCTCGCTGCGGCTGTCGCTCGCCACGGCCGGCATCGCCGCCCACTCCGCCTATCCCGAGCGCGGCAGCTCGGCGATCCTGGCCCTGCTGGACGTGCTCGGGGACATCCGGGCCGTGGAGTGGGCCACCGACCCGTTCTTCGGCGCCACCTCCTGCAACATCGGCACGATCACGGGCGGCACGCGCGCCAACGTCGTCCCGGACGCGGCACAGACGGAGCTGCACTTCCGGATCGCGGTGCCCTCCGCCCAGGTCGTGCGGCGGCTCGAGCAGGTGGTGCGGGGCCGCGCTTCGATCGAGGTCCACACCGTGACGGAGCCCGTGCGGCTCACGGAGCTGCCGGACTTCGACTCGTGCGTGGTACGCTACACCACGGACGCGCCGCACCTCTCGCGCTGGGGCGCGCCGCTGGTGCTGGGGCCGGGCTCGATCCTGGAGGCCCACACCGAGCGCGAGAAGGTGCCGAAGGCGGAGCTGCGGGCCGCGGTCGGGGAGTTGGTGCGGCTGGCGCGGGCGCTGCTGGAGAAGTGCGGGGCGGAGGTGCGCGCATGAAGCTGGCGCTGTTCGGGCAGGGCGGAATGGGGAGCCTGGTCGAGTCCCGCGCCCGCGAGGCGGGGCACGAGATCACGGTGATCCTCACCGATCGTGACGCGGCGCGAACGCCGGAGGATCTCGCCCGCGCGCTCAAGGGCGCCGACGTCGCCGTGGACTTCTCGGTGGGCCCGGCGGTAGTGACGCACGTCCGCTCGTGCGTCCTGGCGGGCGTGCCCCTGGTCGAGGGGACGACCGGCTGGGCCAAGGACCTCGACGAAGTCCGCCGCATCGTGGCCGACGGGAAGGGGGCGCTGATCCACGGCGCGAACTTCTCGATCGGCGTCAACCTGTTCTACCGGATCGTGCGGGCCGCCGCCGAGCAGATCGGCCGGGACCCGTCGTACGGCGCCTTCATCGAGGAGGCGCACCACATCCGGAAGAAGGACGCCCCGTCGGGCACGGCGCTGAAGCTCAAGGAGATCGTGGCGAAGTCGTTCCCCGCCGGCGTCTCCGTCGCGAGCACCCGCGCCGGCAACATCCCGGGCACGCACCGGGTCGGGTTCGACGGGATCGCCGACCAGATCACGCTCACCCACACCGCGCGCTCGCGCGAAGGGTTCGCGGCGGGCGCGCTGCTCGCGGCGCGATGGATCGTCGGCCGCAGGGGCGTCTACGATTTCACCGAGGTGCTGGACGACCTGCTGGGCTCCGGAAGGGAGAGCCGAGGATGAGCACGAAACACGACTGGCTGCGCGGGTGCGCGACCGCCCTGGTGACGCCGTTCAAGGCCGGCGGCGCGGTGGACGAGCGGTGCATGAAGGCGCTGGTCGAGCGGCAGATCGCGGGCGGCGTGAAGCTGCTCGTCCCGTGCGGCACGACCGGCGAGCGCGCGACGATGGACGACGCCGAGGGACGGCGCGTCATCGAGCTCACAGTGCAGGTCGCCAAGGGCCGCGCCAAGGTCATCGCGGGCGCCGGGAGCAACAACACCGCCCACGCCATCCACCAGGCGAAGGAGGCCGCGACGCTCGGTGCGGACGCCGTGCTCATCGTGGCGCCGTACTACAACAAGCCGACGCAGGAGGGGATGCTCGCGCACTTCCGCGCCGTGGCCGAGGCCGTCGCCCCGCTGCCGGTGGTGATGTACAACGTGCCCGGCCGCACCAGCTCGACGATCGAGGCCGCCACCACGCTGAAGCTCGCGCGCGAGGTCCCGAACATCGTCGCGATCAAGGAAGCGTCGGGCAACTTCGGCCTCATCATGACGATCCTGAAGGATCGCCCGGCGGGCTTCCGCGTGTTCTCCGGGGACGACGCCGTCACGCTGCCGCTCATCGCCCTGGGCGCCGACGGGATCGTCTCGGTCGTCTCGAACGAGGTCCCGGACCTGATGGCGCGGATGACCGACCTCGCGCTGGCCGGGAAGTGGGACGAGGCGCGGGCGCTGCACTATCGGCTCCTCCCGCTCATGGACGCCAACTTCATCGAGTCCAGCCCCGGCCCGGTGAAGGCGGCGATGGCGCTGATGGGGCTGCTCGAGGAGCAGTTCCGCCTCCCCCTGGTCCCGGTGAAGGACGCGACGCGCGCGAAGATGAAGGACATACTCTCCGCGCTCGGCGCACTGGGCGGGAAGAGGGCGCATGCCGCTGCGTGAGCGGCTGGAGGCGCTGCTCGGGCGGGAGGCGGGGCCGTACACGCCCGCCGACCGCGAGCTGTTCGAGGAATTCCGGGGCGCACTGGGCCGCGGCGAGATCCGCGCCGCCGAACCCGAGCGCGGCGGCTGGCGCGTCAACGCCTGGGTCAAGCGCGGCATCCTGCTCGGCTTCCGGATGGGGGCACTCGTCGACATGTCGGACGGGGGCACCCTGCGCTTCTTCGACAAGGACACCTATCCGCTGAAACCGCTCGCCCTCGTGGACGGGGTGCGGGTCGTCCCGGGGGGATCGTCCATCCGCGCCGGGGCGTACGTGGCGCCGGGCGTGGTCTGCATGCCGCCGATGTACGTCAACGTCGGCGCGTACGTGGCCGAGGGGACGATGATCGACAGCCACGCCCTCGTGGGATCGTGCGCGCAGATCGGCCGCCGGGTGCACCTGTCGGCGGCGGCGCAGATCGGCGGCGTGCTCGAGCCCGCCGGCGCGCTGCCGGTGATCGTCGAGGACGACGTGCTGGTGGGCGGCGGGTGCGGCGTGTACGAGGGCACGATCGTGCGGAAGGGCGCGGTGCTCGCGCCGGGGACCATCCTCACCGGCGGCACGCCGGTCTACGACCTGGTGCGCGGTGAGGTGTACCGCCGCTCGGAGAAGGGGCCGCTGGAGATCCCCGAGGACGCGGTCGTCGTGCCGGGCACGCGCGCCGCAGCCGGCGCGCGGGCTGCGGAATGGGGCCTCTCCCTCTACACTCCGGTCATCGTGAAGTACCGCGACGCGAAGACCACGGCCGCCACGGCCCTCGAGGAGGCGCTCCGATGAGCGCGCGGCTCAAGGCCGGCGTGCTCGGCGCGACCGGCGCGGTGGGACAGCGCTTCGTGCAGCTGCTCGCCGGCCATCCCTGGTTCGAGCTCGTGGCGCTCGCCGCGTCGGAGCGGAGCGCCGGCAAGTCCTACGCGGAAGCCGTGTCGTGGCGGCTCGACGTCCCGCTGCCGGCCGCCGCGGCCGGCCTGCCGGTCCGGCCGACCGAGCCCGGGCTCGAATGCGACATCGTCTTCTCGGCGCTCGACGCCGCCGTCGCCGGGCCGATCGAGGAGGCGTTCGCCAAAGCCGGGTACGCCGTCCTCAGCAACGCGCGCAATCACCGCATGGCCGAGGACGTCCCGCTCCTCGTGCCCGAGATCAACGCCGATCACGCCGAGCTCATCGCCGTGCAGAAGAAGCGGCGCGGGTGGAAGGGGTTCATCGCGACCAACCCCAACTGCTCGACCGCGACCCTGACGCTCGCCCTGGCGCCGCTCGACCGCCGCTTCGGCATCACATCCGTCGCGGTGACCACGCTCCAGGCGGTGTCCGGCGCCGGGTACCCGGGCATTCCCTCGCTCGACATCCTCGGCAACGTCGTGCCGTTCATCGCCGGAGAGGAAGAGAAGATCGAGCGCGAGACCCGCAAGATCCTCGGCAAGCGGAGCGGTGACGCCGTCACGTTCCACCCGATGGTCGTGAGCGCGCAGACGACGCGCGTGCCGGTGGTGGACGGGCACACCGCGTCCGTGTTCGTGTCCCTCGACACGAAGGCGGATCTCGAAGGGGTGCGCGAGGCCTTCCGGACCTTCAGCGGCCCGCCGCAGCAGCTCGGCCTGCCCAGCGCCCCGGCCCACCCGACCGTGCTCTTCGAAGCCCCCGACCGCCCGCAGCCGCGTCTCGACATCAACGTCGAGCACGGGATGGCCACTCTGGTCGGCCGCGTCCGTCCCTGCGACTTGATGGGGTGGAAGTTCATCGCCCTCGGGCACAATACGATTCGCGGGGCGGCAGGGGCGGCGATCCTCAACGCCGAGCTGCTCAAGGCGAAGGGAATGATCTAGGGCGGCATAAGTTCATTGCAATAATCGCTACTAACACATAAGATGTTCTTATGGTCATTCCTCCGCCCGGGCCGGTTACGCTCGAGCGTCTCCGCCTCATCGTAGCGCTGGCTGAGGAGCGGAGCGTGACGGCCGCCGCCCGGGCGGTGGGCATCAGCCAGCCGGCGTTCTCCCAGAACCTGCGGGTCATCGAGCGGCACTACGGCTTCCCGCTGCTGATGCGGTCGGGGCGGCGCGCGGTGCTGACGCAGCCGGCGCGGCGGGTGGTGGACTACGCGCGGCGCATTTTGCGGCTGGTGGGGGAATCGGAGCAGGCGGCGCGGGACGTCGTGGACCTCAAGGCGGGGAGTCTGGCGGTGGCAGGGAGCGAGACGGCCGCGACGTACCTGCTGCCGCGGGCGCTGGCGGAGTTCCGGGCGCGTCACGCGGACGTGGAGCTGCGGCTCAGGATGGGCGATGTCCGGGCGGTCGAGCGCTGGGTGCTGGCCGGAGACGCGGATCTCGGGGTCATCGGGGAGGTGCCGCAGTCGCTGGAGGTCGTGGTCACCCCCTTCGATCGGGACGAGCTGGTGGTCGCCGCGGCGCCCACGCACCCGCTCGCGATGGCGGCCCGGCTCGACGGCGAGACGCTGGCCGAGCATGCGCTCATCCTGCGGGAGCGGGGCTCGAGCACCCGGGAGACGCTGGAGCGGGGGATGTCGCGGGCCGGCCTGGTGCTGCGGGTGGAATTCGAGCTGGAGAGCACCGAAGCCATTCTCCAGGCGGTGGCGGCCGGCCTGGGCGCGTCGGTGGTCTCGTCGCTGGCGGTGGCCGATGCGTCGCTCGGCCGGCGCATCCGCACGCGACGGGTCGCCGGCCTCGATCTGGTCCGCTACCTTGCCGTCGTGACGCACCCCGACGCCGAGGCAGGGCCGGCAGCGCGGGAGTTCATCGCCCTGCTGGCGCGCGGCGGCACGCCCCCGGCGATTCCGGCGGCATGAGCCGCCCCCTGGTCCTGGGAGGGGTGCTGGCCTATTCGGTTCTGGTCGGCGCGCTGCGGTATTTCGGGGTGATCGGGACCACCGGAACGGTCGTGCTGTTCGGGATCATGGTGCTCGACCTGGTGGCGACGCACTGGCTGCTCCGCCGCGCAGCGCGGAAGCGGTGAGATGGCCCGTTTGGCCTTGCCGCTGCCTCCGGCGAGCCGTAGCTTGCGGCCACTAAAGGAGTCGTCGCCCGCGTGACGATCGCCTCGCCCCCCGACTTTGTCACCCTGGAAGCGATCCGTGCGGCTGCGCAGCATCTGCGCGGCATCGCGGTGCACACTCCGCTGCTCCCGGTGGACGAGCTGTCGGAGCGGCTGGGCGTGCCGGTGTTCGTGAAGCCTGAGAGCTTGCAGCGGGTGGGCGCCTTCAAGCTGCGCGGCGCGTTCACGCTGGTGCGGATGCTGGCGGCCGAGGGGACGCGGGGCGTCATCACCTACTCCTCGGGCAATCACGGCCAGGCCGTGGCGTACGCGGCGCGCCGCTTCGGCTTGCGGGCGGTGGTGGTGATGCCCGAGACGGCGCCGGCGACGAAGCAGCGCGGTGTCGCGCGGTGGGGCGGCGAGGTGGTGCTCGCCGGGCGCACGTCGGTGGACCGGCACGAGCGGGCGGTGGAGATCGCGGCACGCGACAAGCTCGCGATGGTGCCGCCGTTCGATCATCCGGCGATCATCACCGGGCAGGGCACCGTCGGCCTCGAGCTGGTGGAGGATTGCCCCGACGTCCGCACGGTCGCCGTTCCGGTGGGCGGGGGCGGACTGGCGGCCGGGGTCGCGACCGCGGTCAAGGCGCTGGCGCCGCAGGCCAAGGTCGTGACCGTGGAGCCGGAGGGCGCGCCCACCTACGAGCGGGCGCGGGCGGCCGGCGCTCCGGTGACGCTCGACCACACGGGGAGCATCGCGGACGGGCTCCTGCCGCTCCGGATCGGGGCGCTGACGTTCGCGCACCTCGCGCGCTTCGCCGATCGCGCCTGCCTGGTCTCGGACGCGGAGATCCTGAAGGCCGTGCGCTATGCGGTGGATCGTCTGAAGCTGGTGCTGGAGCCGTCGGGCGCGGCGACGCTGGCGTGGCTGCTGGCCCAGCGCGCCGGCGACGTGGCCGGTCCGGTGGTGGCGGTGCTGTCGGGCGGCAACATCGAGTGGGAGGGACTGCAGACGCTCCTGGCGGGCGACGCGTGACGACGCCGAACCAGCTGACCGGCGCGACGGTGTTGGTGGCCGACGACGACACGGCGCTGGTGGGTACCCTGACATGGATCCTCAAGGGCCAGGGGTGCCGGGTCGTGGCCGTGCCCGACGGCGTGGGCCTGCTCGAGCGACTCGACGACGAGCACCCGGATCTGGTGTTGCTCGACATCATGATGCCGAAGGTGGACGGCCTGCAGCTGCTGGAGAGGATCCGCAGCGAGCCGCGGTGGAAGGACCTCCCGATCCTGATGATCTCCTCGATGGATCCGGAGGACGGCACCGCGAAGGCGCTCGGCCTGGGCGCGTCCGACTTCGTCGCCAAGCCGTTCCGGGTGAAGGAGCTGTTGGCGCGGGTCGAGGCGCAGCTCAAGCGGGGCCGGGAGCTGCGGTCGGCGCGGGAGGACGCGCGGGCGCGCGGCGCCATCGTGGACATCCTCCACGAGCTCACGGATTCGCTCAAGCCGGACGAGATCTACCACATCCTCGCGCGCCGGGTGGCGCGGGCGCTCAACATTTCGCGCTGCTCGCTGGTGCTGGCGAAGCCGGGGGACGTCTACGGCACGGTGGTGGCCGCCTACGAGAACCCGATGCTGCGGAACCTCCGGATCGAGCTGTCGCGCTATCCCGAGATGGTGCGCGCACTCGAGACCGACCGGATGGTCATCGTGGCCGACGTCTCGACCGATCCGCTGTTCGACGAGGTCCGCGCGATCTGGGCCAAGAACGGCATTCCGGTTCCCACCCAGTCGGTGGTGGCGCTGCCGTTCCGGATGCGGGAAGAGCAGTGCGGCGTGCTGTACCTCCGGACGGTGAAGGGGGAAACGGCGCTGACCGGCGACGACGCCCAGTTCGCCGACACGGTGATCAAGGCGGCGGTCGCGGCCATCGAGAAGGCGCACGACTTCGAGACGGTGGTCTCCGACAAGGAGCGGTTGGAGATCATGGCGTCCACGGACTCGCTGACCGGGTGCATGAACCGGCGGGCGCTGCTCGAGGCGCTCGAGCACGAGGTGGACCGGGCGCGCCGCTACAACCTGGTGCTGACGCTGCTGATGGTGGATCTCGACCATTTCAAGAAGATCAACGACACGCTGGGCCACGTGGTCGGCGACACGGTGCTGCGCCAGCTCGGCGATCTGCTGCGGCGCGAGGTGCGCTCGGTGGATGCCGTGGCCCGTTACGGCGGCGAGGAGTTCGTGATCCTGCTGCCGGAGACCGCGGTACACGGGGCGATGATCTTCGCCGACAGGATGCGCCAGCGGATCGCGAACTACCCGTTCGTCGACCCGGATCGCCCCGTGCACATCACCGTTTCCGTGGGAGTCGCCTGCTACCCGGACCGGGCGGTGGAGTCTCCCGAATCCTTCATCGCGCTGGCCGACGCGGCGCTGTATCGCGCCAAGGCGGACGGCCGCAACGTGGTGCGCCAGTGAACCAACGCCGTTGTCCCAAGTGCCACTCGCTCTACGCGGGTGATGCGCGTTTCTGTCCCAAGGACGGCAGCCAGCTCGTCGACGTGGCGGTCGCCCCCGCGCCCGCGTCGGCGGGTTCGACCCAGATCCGGCAGGCGGTGAAGCCGAAGCCGACGACCGGCGATCCGGCCAAGACGCTGAAGGATCAGGTCCTCGACCAGCGCTACCAGGTGCAGCGGAAGCTGGGGGAGGGCGGGATGTCGTTCGTCTACGAGGCGAAGGACATCTCGAGCGGCGAGCTGGTGGCGGTGAAGATCATGACGCCGAAGCTCGCCCAGGACAAAACCGCGGCCGAGCGGCTGCGGCGCGAGGCCGGCCTGGCGATGCGGCTCGACCACCCCAACATCTGCCGCATCATCCGCCTCGGCGAGACCGAGGACGGCCTGATCTACCTGGTGATGCCGCTGCTCAAGGGCGAGCTCCTCTCGGACAAGGAGGTCCGCGAAGGCCCGATGCCGCTGGAGGTCGGCGTCCCGATCATGCGCGAGGTGTGCGACGCGCTGAACTTCGCCCACCAGCAGCAGATCGTGCACCGCGACCTGAAGCCGGAGAACATCTTCATCTGCCCCAAGCCGGACGGCGGCATCACCGCGGTGGTGACGGATTTCGGGCTGGCCAAGGAGAAGCGGGCCGAGCCGGGGATCGCGAAGCTCACGGCGACGGGCATCATCCTCGGCACGCCGGAGTTCATGAGCCCCGAGCAGATCCGCGGCAAGCTGCTCGACGGCCGGTCGGACATCTACGCGCTGGGCCTCGTCGCGTACGAGATGTTCACGGGGAAGCTGCCGTTCGAGGGAAAGACCGCGCAGGACATGATGATCGCGCGGCTCCGCGGGCAGCCGCTGCCGCTCCGGAAGGCGCGGGCCGATCTCGAGTTCACGCCCCAGTTCGAGAAGGCGCTGATGAAGGCGATCGAGGCGGAACCCGCGAGCCGTTACCAGACCGCGGCGGAGTTCGGCGCCGCGCTGGTCGAGGCCGCCGGCGGGAGCGCCGGCGGCGGCATGATGGGGAAGCTGAAGAAGCTCTTCTGACCAGGGGGGAACGATGATGCGTGTCGGGGCGAGGATCCTGGCAGGGGCGGCCCTGGCCGCCGTCGCGACGTCGGCGCTGCGCGCACAGGCGCCGGCCGAAGCCCCGGTCGTCGCGATCCGCGCCGGCACGCTGATCGACGGGACGGGCGGCTCGCCCGTGCGGAACGCGGTGATCGTCATCCGCGGCGACCGCATCGAGGCCGTCGGCGCGTCGGTGCGCGTCCCGGCCGGCGCCCGCGTCATCGACCTCTCGCGCTACACCGTCCTCCCGGGCTTCATCGACGCGCACGTGCATCTGGCCAGCCGGCCCCTCGGGGTCGGGGATTTCGTCCACCGCGGCGTCATTGACGACGAAGGGGACGACGCGCTGTGGGGAGTGGCGGACGCGCGGGCCACGCTCCTCGCCGGCTTCACCACGGTGCGCGACGTCGGCTCCTCGTCCTTCGCGAACGTCGCGCTGGCGCGCGCGATCGACGCGGGGCGCGTCCCCGGCCCGCGGATGGTGGTCGCGGGACACCTGATCGGCATCAGCGGCGGGCACTGCGACCTCGACGGCCTGGCGCCCGGCGTGGTGCCGGAGCGCGGCCCGCTCGAAGGGATCGCGGCGGGGGCCGACCAGGTGCGGGAGGCGGTGCGCCTGCAGGTGAAGTACGGGGCCACGGTGATCAAGATCTGCGCGACCGGCGGCGTGCTGTCGCAGGGCGACCAGATCGGCGCGCAGCAGATGACCGAGGACGAGATGCGCGCGGCCGTGGAGACGGCGCAGATGCTGGGCCGCCGCGTCGCGGCGCACGCGCACGGCAACGCGGGGATCAAGGCCGCGATCCGCGCCGGGGTGACCAGCATCGAGCACGGCTCGTTCCTCGACGACGAGGCGGTGCGGATGATGGTCGAGCACGGCACGTGGCTGGTGCCGACGCTGTTCGCCGGCTGGTCGGTGGGATCGCCCGAGGCGTCGGCGCACCTGCCGGCGTGGATGGCGGAGAAGGGCCGCGCCGCCTGGGAGGCGATGCAGCGCTCCATCCGCCTCGCGGTCCAGGGCGGCGTGAAGATCGCGCTCGGCACCGATGCGGGCGTGGATCCCCACGGCCAGAACGCGCGCGAGTTCGAGCTGCTGGTCACCGTCGGCGGGATGTCACCGATGCAGGCCATCCAGGCCGGCACGATGAACGGCGCCACGCTCCTGGGGATGGAGCACGACGTCGGCTCGGTCGAGACCGGCAAGTTCGCCGACCTCGTCGCCGTCGGCGGCGACCCGCTGGCCGACATCAAGACGCTCCAGCACCCCGCCTTCGTGATGAAGGGCGGCGAGGTCGTTCTGGCGCCTTGAAGCGCTTTCCCGCCTACGATCCTCCGGAGTACGTGAACTGGGCGCCCGACGCCCGGCTCGTCGCCGCTTTCGCCGAAACGCTGCACGCCGACACCGAGCGCTGGGTGGTCGTGGAGGCGCTGGACGAGGCCGCGCTGCTCGAGCTGTACGCGGCGCTGGTCCGCACGCGCCTCCAGGACGTCACCCTCAAGCGCTGGGTGCGGACCGGGGTGATCTCGAAGGCCTGGCTCGGGACGGGCGAAGAGGCGATGACCGTCGGCCCCGTCCATGCGCTGGACCGCGCGCGCGACATCGTGGCGCCGATGATCCGCAACGCCGGGGCATGCGCGGAGATGGGGATGCCGATCGCCGACAACTTCCGCTCCTACCTCGGCACCGCCGACGCTCCCTCGGGCGGGCGCGACCTGCACGCCGGGTCGTTCGCCCACCGCGTGCTTCAGCCGATCTCGCACGTCGGGGACGTGGTGCCGGTCGTGACCGGGCTCGCGCTGGTGAGCGGGATGCGGAAGGAGGGGCGGGTCGTGCTCACCTGGATCGGGGACGGCTCGACCAAGACGGGCACCGCGCACGAGGGGCTGAACTTCGCCGCGGTCCGGAAGGTCCCCGCGATCTTCGTGATCCACAACAACCAGATCGCCCTCGGCACGAGGCTGGGGCAATTCCACCTCGGCGGGGACTTCGCCGAGCTGCCGGCGGCCTACGGGATGGCCGGCGCGGTGTTCGACGGCAACAACGTGCTCGACGCCTACGCCGCGACGCGGCTGGCGGCGGAGCGGTGCCGCGCGGGCGACGGCCCGGTGATGCTCGTGGGCAACACCTTCCGGATGGGCGGGCACGCGACGCACGATGAGCGCGAGGCGCGCGCCATCCTCCCCGCGACGATGTTCGCCGAGTGGGGTAGGAGGGACCCGATCGGCCTGTACGAGGAACATCTGAAGCGGCTGGGCCTCGCGGCATCGGCGCTCGAGGCAGCGGAGGCGCGCGTCGAGGCGGAAATCGCCGCGGCCGAAGCGGAGGCGCTGGCGAGCCGGGAGACGAGCGTGCCGGAGCCCGAGTCGGCGGAACGGGGGGTGTATGGATCGTAGGCTTGCGGTCGCCCTGGGGGCCGTCGTGTCGCTGGCGCGCGCGGCGGCGGCGCAGGAGCCCGGCGGTCTCACGGCGGTGCGGGTGGCGGGGCAGACGCTGCAGGTGCCGGCGGGCTTCGCCGTGGACGTGTACGCTGAAGGGCTTCGGGGCGCGCGGTTCATGGCGCTCGGGCCCGACGGGACGCCGTACCTGTCGATCACGCGCGCCGGGAAGGTGGTGAAGCTCCCCGACGTCAACGGGGACGGCCGCGCCGACACGGTGATCACGGTCGCCGAGGGCCTCAACCTGCCGCATGGCCTCGCCTTCCGCGGCGACACGCTGTATGTCGCGGAGAACGACAAGGTCGTGCGGTTCCGCCCCGGCGCTGCGGCGCCGGAAGTCGTGGTGCCGAACCTGCCCGGACGCGGCGGGCACTTCACGCGCACCATCGTCTTCGGGCCTGCGGACGGGAAGCTGTACGTCTCGATCGGCTCCTCGTGCAACATCTGCGACGAGTCGGACCCGCGTCGCGCCGCCGTGCTGCGCTACAACCTCGACGGCAGCGGCGAAGAGATCTTTGCGCACGGCCTGCGCAACTCGGTGGGCATCGCCTTCGACCCGGCGACGGGCGCGCTGTGGGGGACGAACAACGACCGCGACAACCTGGGCGACGATCTGCCGCCGGACCGGATCAACATCATCCGCCAAGGCCTGAATTACGGCTGGCCGCAATGCTACCTGCCCGGGAAGAACAACCCCGAGTACGCGACCGCGGACTGCAGCCACGTCGAGGGGCCGGCGATCGCGTTCCAGGCGCACTCCGCCCCCCTCGGCATGGCGTTCTACACCGGCGCGCAGTTCCCCGCGGCGTACCGCGGCGGCGCGTTCGTCGCCTACCACGGCTCGTGGAACCGCAGCATTCCGACCGGCTACAAGGTCGTCTACGTGCACGTGGAGGACGGCCGCCCCGTCTCCATCAGCGACTTCATCACCGGCTTTCTCCCGGACCCGGGCGCTGCGCCGTGGGCGCGGCCGGTGGACCTGCTCGTGCTGCGCGACGGGAGCCTGCTGGTGAGCGACGATACGGGCGGGTACGTCTTCCGCGTGCATTACGTCGGGCGCTAGCCCGGGTCTCCGATGAACCTCGGCCGTGCCGCTGCGCTGCTCGCCGCTGCGGCGTTCGGCGCGGCGGCCGCGGCGGCCGCGGCGGCGCAGCAGCCGGACACATCCGGTCTCCGCGTTCGACACTACACCTTCTTCATCATCCTTCCCGACAGCGGCAGCGAGATCCATGGGACGGCGACGATCTCCACCGCCATCACCGGGCGTGACGCCGATACGCTTCGGCTCGACCTGGTCGGCATGGCGGTGGACTCGGTGAGCGAGGGTCTGAGCCTGCGTCCCTTGCCCTTCGACTATGACGGGAAGGCGCTGCGCATCGCCCTGCCGGTTGCGCCGCCGGACAGTGTGTCTCCTATCCGTGTACCCTGGAACATCCGGGTGGTCTGGCACGGCACCCCTCACGATGGGCTGATCATCGGAGCTAACGCACGAGGGCGGTGGTCGGCGTTCGGGGACAACTGGCCCGAGCGCGCCCGCGATTGGATTCCTACGGCGGACGACCCTGCGCATAAGGCCTCGGTGTCCTGGATCGTGCTGGCACCGGCAGGTTTGCAGGTCGTCGCCAACGGGGCCTTGGAGGAGCGGTCCCCCACAGGAGCGGGCCGGACGTTGTGGGTGTACGGCGAATGGCATCCCATTCCCACCTACACGATGGTGATCGGAGCGAGCCGGATGACCGTGAGCCGGCATCGACCCCTGGTCTCCGGCCGCGACACGATCCCGATGGAGGTGTGGGCCTACCCCGAGGATTCGGCGTTCGCCGACTCGGTTCCGTTCCGGCGCATCACCGAGGTCGTGGAGGCGCTGCAGCGCTTCATCGGGCCCTTTCCGTACGAGAAGCTTGCACACGTCGAGTCGTCGACGCGCTACGGAGGGATGGAGAACGCGTCGGCGATCTTCTACGCGGAGCAGGCGTACGTCGCGCACTGGATGGACGAAGGGACTGCGCGGCACGAGACCGCGCACCAGTGGTTCGGCGACGCCGTGACGGAACGGGATTTCCACCATCTGTGGCTCTCGGAGGGTTTCGCGACCTACTTCGACCTGGTCGCGGGCGCGGCGTTGGACGGCGACTCGGTGCTCGACCGCGGCATGCGCAACGCGGCCCGAGGCTATTTCGGTTCCCGGGTGGTGGACCGCCCCATTCTCGACACGACGGTCACGGACTTCGTGCAGCTGCTCAACGCGAACAGCTACCAGAAGGGCGCATGGGTGCTGCACATGCTGCGCGGGTACGTCGGGCGGCCCGCGTTCTTCGCCGGGATCCGCGACTACTACCGCACCTATCGGGACTCGTCGGTCCTGAGCGACGACTTCCGGCGTGTCATGGAACGAGCGTCCGGCAAGAGACTCGACTGGTTCTTCGATCAGTGGCTCCGCCAGCCGGGTTACCCGCGGCTGCAGGTCGTGTGGAGCTACGACTCCACCGCGCGGGAAGCCGTGGTGAACGTCGCGCAGGTGCAATCCTCGGCGTGGGGTGTCTACCGCCTGCCGGGTCTGGCCTTCGAGTTCATGGACGGGTCTCGCGTGCTGGCGCGCCGGGTCGTGGAGGTCGTCGCGTCTCCCCAGCAGATGCTCCGGATCCCGCTCGAGGCGGCTCCGACCGACCTGCGCGTGGACCCGGACGGAGCCCTGCTCCTCACGGCCACGGTTCGCCGGGGCCCCCGCATCCCTTAGGCCCGCGGGCGTCTCGCCCTGTTTCCGGTGCCGTCGCGGCGCGGCTATCTTAGGTGCCAGTGGAAACGATCCACATCCAGAGCTTCGTCTCGGCGCCTCCCAACGCAGTCTGGGAGCAGCTCCTCGCCCGCCCCGACATCGTGCTCGACGCTCTGCCGGTCCAGGCCTGGCCCGACCAGCGCGAGGAGAGTGCGCCGTCCCGCCTGCTGGTGCGCTGGCCGTTCTCGAGCGGGGGAACGGCGACGACCAGCGTCGCCATCTCGCTGACGGAGGTCTCCGGCGGCACGCGGATCGACCTCAAGCACGAGGGGTGGCACGAGGAGCCGGGTTGGCAGGACGCCATCGCCGGGCACTTCGCCGGATGGCTGCAGGCGCTGGCCGCGCTGGGGCTGCTGGTGGAGAGCGGCAAGGACCCGCGCGCCGCGTCGGCCGTGCTGGTCGGCAGGGAGCGGTACTTCGCGTCCGCCGAGATCCCGGCGAGCACTGATGCGGTCTTCCGGGCCCTCGCCGACCCCGAGGTGCGCGACCGGTGGGCCGACGGAGCGCTGGATGGCTGCGCGCTGACCGAGAAGCTTGAGGGCCGTTTTCTCCGGTTCACCCTCCCGGGAGCAGCCGGGCCTGGCGAGCTGACCATCATCCTCCGGCGCACGCCGCGCGGTGCGCACTGCGCCCTCGCCGAGTACGGCGTGACCGACCGGTCAGCCTCCGCCCGGTGGCCGAAACTCCTGGAGCGCCTGACCAGGTTCCTGCGGTAGCCTCCCGCTATTGCCTCGCTCTCCAAAAGCCGACCCGGGCAGTCCCCATCGCCGGTGTCCGTCGGGGGAACGGGGTTTGCACGCGGATTCCCCGGAAGGCGCAGCTCCACGCGAACGCCGCACCTGGACGGGGGAACGACGTATGGCGGACAAGAAGGCCGACCTGGCAGGGCCGGGCATCAGCACCTACGAGGAAGTCGAGAAGATCCTGCCCAAGGACTACCGGTCGCTGCTGAACCCGAAGGAGACGCAGGTCGCCATCACGGCGGCGAAGCGGTACATCGAAGACGGGTTGTGCCGCGAGCTCAACCTGATCCGGGTGGAAGTGCCGCTCATCGTGAGCCGGGAGAGCGGCGTCAACGATTATCTCGACCGCGACGGATCGCGCACACCCATCGACTTCCCGTGCGGCCTCGGTCTCGATCATCCGATCGAGACGCAGGTCGTGCAGGCGGCGACGAAGTGGAAGCGGATGGCGCTGAAGCAGTTCGGGATGAAAGTGGGCGAGGGGCTGGTGACCGACATGCGCGCGGTGCGCAAGGACTACTTCCTCGACCACGACCACTCGGCCTACGTGGATCAGTGGGATTGGGAGCGGGTCATCACGGCGGACCAGCGGAACCTCCAGTTCCTCAAGGACGTCGTCCGCCGGATCTGGACGGTGATCACGGGCGCCGAGCGCCACGTGATGGAGATGTTCCCGAAGCTGAAGGACCCGCGGTACCCGGCGCTGCCCGAGGAGCTGACCTTCATCCACGCCGAAGACCTCCTCGACATGTACCCGGACCTGCCGCGCAAGCAGCGCGAGACGCAGGTGCTCCAGAAGTACCCGGCGGTGTTCATCATCGGGATCGGCTGGGTGCTGAAGGACGGGTACCCGCACGAGATGCGCGCGGCGGACTACGACGACTGGGTGACGCCGACGACCTCGGAGGACGGGCGCCCGATGCACGGCCTGAACGGCGACATCCTCGTCTGGAACCCGGTGACGCGGCGGCGCCACGAGCTGACCTCGATGGGGATCCGGGTGACCAAGGAGACGCTGCGGCAGCAGCTCGAGATCTCGGGCCAGCTCGATTTCCTGAAGCTGCCCTACCACCAGGCGATCCTGAACGATCAGATCCCGCTGAGCATCGGCGGCGGCATCGGCCAGTCGCGCACGGTGATGTACCTGCTGCGGAAGGCGCATCTGGGCGAGGTGAGCGTGACGGTGTGGCCCGAGCAGCTGCACAAGATCTGCGAGGCGAAGAACATTCGCGTGCTCAGGTGAGACGTGAGGTGTGAGAAGTGAGAAGGCGAAGTGAGGAGTGAGAAGCAAGGACGTGAGAGGCGAAGGCGTGAGAGGGTCAGTGTTCCCTCTCACGCCTTTCACTTCTCACGTTAGGTTACAGCCCATGCCCTGGCCCTTCGCCTCCCTCTGGGACAGCGCCCTGTCGTTCGAGCGTTTCGTGCAGGAATCCACCGAGCACTGCGACCTGTGGACCGGCGTCTACCGCACGGCGCGCATCCCCGACTGGGCGCAGGCGGCGGCGGCGAAGCTGGCCGGCAAGTTCCGCCTCGTCGTCATCGCGGAGGACTGGTGCGGGGACGCGTCGAGCACGATCCCGATCGTGGCGAGATTCGCCGAAGCGGTCGGCATCGAGCTCAGGATCCTGCGGCGCGACGAGCACCCGGAGGTGATGGAGGCCTACCTCACCAACGGGGCGAGGGCCATCCCGGTCGTCGTCGTCCTCACCGAGGCCATGGACGAGATCGGGCACTGGGGCTCGAGGCCGGCGGAGCTCCAGGCGTTCGTGACGGGAGAGCGCGCCCAGGGCCGGAAGTCGAGCGCCTACTTCCCGGACGTGCGGCGCTGGTACGCGCAGGACAAGGGGGAGTCCACCCTGCGGGAGATCCTGACGGTAATGGCCGGAGCATCGTCGCCGGGTTGACACCTTCCCGCCGGGCTCGGGTATACTTCGAACGGCTCCAGACATCAGACGGTTCCACCCTCGTCCGGAGGTGCTTCGGATGCGTCGTTCCGTGTTCGCCGTGGCGGGCGCAGCCCTCGTGGCTGCGGCGCCGGCGGCCCGCGCGCAGAACCCGCCCGCGCCGGCGGCCCCCGCCCTGACGGTGCTCGACACCGGGGTGGTGGCTCCCGACTTCGCGCTGACGGGCGCGACCCGCTTCGGGATCCTCAAGGACCCCGTGCGGCTCAGCGACTTCAGGGGGAAGACGGTGGTCCTGGCGTTCTTCTTCAAAGCCAGGACACGTGGCTGAACGGTCCAAATGCACGCGTACCGTGATCAGTACGCGACGCTCTTCCACGGTGGCCGGAACATCGTGCTGATCGCCATCAGCGCCGACTCGGCGCCGGCGCTGGCCTCGTGGGCGCACGACGACGAGTTCCCGTTCCTGCTGGCGTCGGACACCGGCTCGGTGGTGGGGAAGCAGTACGGCGCCTACCTCCAACGCTACAACCTGGACAACCGGACGCTGTTCGTCATTGGCCCCGACGGCAAGATCGCTTGGAGGGCGGTGCCGTTCCGGGAGATCGATCCCACGGCCTACACGCAGCTCGGCGAGGCGCTCAACCGAATTGCCAGCCCGCCGGATACGGCGCAGTCGCACTAGCGCCATCCGGATCGAACGAAGAGGGCCCGGCGTCTGCCGGGCCCTCGTGTTTCGTGGCGGCGCGTCCGTAATCCGACTGTTCCCCCTTGATTGAGCCCTGCGGCCGCTTGCGCTGATCGCCCCCGCGCGATACGGGTGAGTATCAGAAGTCTCTCGCGTGTCCCCCCTCGCGGAGCATGGTAGTTCACTTGGCCGGCGGCGTGCCTGCGCCGCCTCATTCGGAGTTGCGCATGGGCTCTTGTGGCCAGCCGACGGCCTCCACGCGTGCGCTGCCGCGTGCCTTGCGTGGCGTGGTGACGATCTGGTGACGAGCCGGTGACGGGGTCACGGTACTTGCGGGCGACCGCGAGACCTCGAAACGGAGTCCACCTTGGCATCCAACCCAAGTGGTGATCGCGTGGCTGCACGACTGATGAGACTCCTCCCGAGTCGGCAGCGCGCGCTGCGCGGACGGCGCATGGTCCTGGCGGCCGCTGCGGCGGCTGCCGTGATGTTGGCCGCCGGGTGCGGCGACCGCCGTGTCCCGACCGCGGCCGGCGGGGCCGGGCGCGCACTGGTCCTGTCCGATGCCGCTTCCGCCGCGACGTGCGCCGCAGGCAGCTGCCTCCTTGCGAATACCATCCTGCCTTTGCAGTCCGGGCTCTATGAACCGGACTCCGCCGCACTGCTGGTGCCATTGGGCGAGGTGCTGGTGCAGCTCCGGTCCGGGGACAGCGTGACGCTTGCGGCGACCGTGTCCCCCGATCTGGTGGCGAGCCTGCCGCCGGACGAGCAGCTCGTGGCTGTGTCCGGGCCCGACACCGTGCGCGTCCGCCTGCGAAGCAACTCCGTCGGCGCCACGATCTACCGCGCAGTGGCCGCCGACTCGGTTCGGATTCACGTGAGCCTCACGCGGCGCCTGTCGGCCTCGCCGCGCTCGGGCGCGTTCACCGTCTCAGTGAACTATGGCAGCGCACCGTTGCTGTCGGCGTGGACGCCGTGGATAGCCCCTTCGGCGCCAGGCGCAGCCGCGACTGCGGGACTGGCGGCGTCCGCCACCACCTGTACGGCGACGGCGCCCGGACCCAGCAGTTGCCCCGATATCACCGTTTCCATCGTCCCATACGCGCCGGGCGATCCCTTCGGGGATTTCCAGAGCGACCCCGGGACCGGGGTGAGCAACCCGATCACGGTGACCTTCTCGCAACCGGTCACGAGCGTGACGATCACGATCGAGGATCCGACCTATGCCGGCAACGCGATGACCGCCTACCGGCCCGACGGCAGCATCGCGGGAAGCGTGAGCTTCACCGGGAGCGGAATCCCGGGAATCGACATTCCGGACACGCAGACCATCACCGCTGACGGGATCGTACGGATCGTGCTCACGCCGGCGCCCCTGGACTACGTGGCCTACGCGGGCCTGACCTTTACGCCGGGCCCATCTGGCTTGTGTAAGGACAGCAAGGGCAATCCAGTTCCATGTCCGGACATGAACGTCGTTCTGAAGTGGCTACAGGATTCCTTGAACGAACCTGTAGCTGATGGCAACTGCGCGAGGCAATGCAACCATGCGTTGGGCGCCGGGGGGATGGACACACTTGCCCGTCCTATATTCCGGGCGTATTTGTATGGGCTGTACCTTGAGAGCAGAGGCGCACAACTGGTGGCCACCGAGGCCACAGCGAACTACGTGCCCCAACGTGGCGACATCGAGGTGGTCGATAGGGACGGAAAAGATCATGCAGATGGCCACATGGCAATCTATGACGGGAGCCATTGGCTGTCCTCAGCCGTACAGGTAAACATCTTGCCGACTTTGCCGACTCCTTATCCGCGGCATCATCACTTCTCCATATATCGTTTTCCGAGCAACTAGCGGGGCCACGGTCGCGCCACCAAGTCGAATGCTCGCTGGAGAACGGGGGTAGATCAGCAATGAGATCAGTGACAGCTGCTATTCTGAGCTTCGCGCTAAGCGTCGCGGCACCCACGCTCAGTCGCGCGCAGGGCGCCGCAGACTCGGCCCGGGAATTCGTGCAGCGCTTCTACGATAGATACCTGACCGCGCTGGCGGCCGGCTCGGGGGCGTTCCTGACCGTGAGGGAGGACACCACTGTTGTTGCGCCCGAGCTCGTGGAGATGCTGAGGTGGACCCACTCTCAGTTCGTCGCCACAGGCTGGGGCCTCGACTTCGAGCCAATCACGAACTCCCAGGACCCGTGTGAACACTATATCGCAGAAGCGGTGTCCCGTCGGTCGCACCATTTCTTCGTCGAGGTCTACGGCGTCTGTGGTGGCAGCAGGACCAAGCGTCCGGTAGTGGTCGCAGAGGTTGCGAGGGTCCGTGCTTCCTGGGTCTTCGTCAACTTTGGGTACCCTGATCACCACTCAGACCTGAAGAGCGATGTGAGACGGCTCCAGCGGAGGAGTCGCAAACCGGGCCCCTGAGCGTGTATCGACCACTCCTCTTCAGATGGCGCTGCCGACCCGCATTGCCGGCTAGGACCGGGCGGAGTCGGAGTTGGCGCGATTCGACTCTCAGGTCGGAGGTCGCGGGGCTCGCGCCTCAGCCGGATCTGCCGGGTCTGCGTCGCGCCCCTGGGCGGGCGTGATCGAGTCTAAACTCGGCGGCCTGCGACCGCTCGCGCCCTGGCGAGAGGGAGATCGAGAACTTCTCCCGTGACAGCCGGCAGATTGTGGCCCAGGTCCAGCCTAACGGTCGGCGGGCTGCTTATCGTTGCAGCTCAAGCGCGCGCGCAGGGCCACGACCAGGCCTGCGGCGACACCAGCTTCGCTGCACGTGAACTCGAACGCGATTTTGCAGCTTTTACGGATCCGAATGGACAGTGGCCGCCCCACACCGGCATTACGCGGTTGAGCCCAAGTGATGTCCACCGGGTCGTGACCGATCCGCGCGAGTGCAGGCGAGTCCTTCACGCGGCGACGCGCCTACCACCTCGGCGGAAGTGGGGCACGCACTGGGTCTACCGCTTCGGGCCGTACTACGTCGCAGCAGGTGGGCTTCCCGTCCCTGCCCGCGCGTTCTGCTGCCTCCTTGCGAATACGATCCTGGTGCGGCTCCAGCCCGGCGACAGCGCGACGCTTGCGGCGAGGGTGTCCCCCGATCTGGCGAAGAGGCTGCCGCCGGACAACTAGGATCGCTGGCGACCGAAGGGACGGGAGATGCGACGATTTGAAGCGGCAGCGTGCACGGCATCAGAGCAACTCAACGCATTGAGATCCGATACCGCCCGTGCCCGGCGCGATCGAGGTTCAGGTCGGAAGCTGCGCGAACGCGCACTTCACCCGGATCCCCGGATCTGCGCCGGGCCCCGCGGCTTGCCGTGAGCGTCGGTGGGCGCGGTCGCGATCAGGTGTTCGATCGGAGGCCATGCTGACCCAGCAGGGCGCCGAGCTCCCGGATCTGGTAGCTCCGGCCGTCAATGCTCAGGACACGGACGCGGTGGAGGAGCCGGTCGAGGATCGCGGTCGGCAGGATCTCGTCCCCCGCGAAGATGGCCGGCCAGTCGCTCGCAGCGGGCCGAGACCAGGCAGAAGAAGAGGTCGGCGCCGATGCGGTCCAGGGGCGGGAAGCCGACCTGATCGTCGCGTATCACATCGCGCCCGATTCGTCGTTCACGACGTGCAAGGAGGAGGGCCAGTTCGTGCTCCGCGCCCAGGTTTCGGGAAAGTTGGATCCCTCTTTGTGGCGCGGACCGGAAGCCCTCGGATCAGCTGCCGGCGGCGCGCCGGAGCGCCGCGTCGATGTCCTGGTTCTCCCCCGTGCCCGTGTAGACCACGCGCCCGCGCGCATCCAGCGCGACGACGTAGGACGTCGTCGGGGCCTGGTAGGCACGTACCGCGGCGCCGGTCGCATCCCACAGGAACCGGAACGGCAGCGGGTGCTGCGCCAGGTGCCGCTGCACCGAAGCGCGCGTTTCGTTGACGGCCACGGCGATCACGACGATGTCCACCCGGTCGCCGAACTTCGTGTGCGCCGCCTCGATCCTGGGCAGGAGCGCCTGACACAGCGGGCACCAGGTCGCCCAGAATTCCAGCAGCACGGGCTTCTTCCCGACGAGCTGCGCGAGGTCCACGGGCTGGCCGTCGAGGCCCTGCACCGCGGCCGCCGGCGCCGCCGTTCCGACCGGCAGGCCGACGTCGTCGTCCTGCGCCCTCAGGCCTGCCGGCGCGGCCAGCGCCAGCGCCGCCGCCGCGCCGAGCCCCGCCAAGACGTTCGCTCTCATGCTCACAGCACCTGCCCCATCTGAATGAAGTAGTACTCCGCCATGCCGAGGAGTACCACGCCGGCGCCCTTCTTGATCCATTCCATCCACCGGCCGGACCTCGGCAGGGCCGTGAGCGCTCCGGAGAACAGGCCCACCAGCACCAGGATCGCAGTCATTCCGAGCGCGAAGACGAACAGGTAGAGGAAGCCGAGGACGCCGCTCCGCGTCGCCGCGACCCAGGTCAGCACGGCGGCGAAGGCGGGGGCGCCGCACGGCGCGGCCACGACGCCGGAGGTCGCGCCCATCAGGAAGACCGCCGGGTACGAGCCTCCTCCCAGCCGGCCGGCCCACGCGGCGAGCCGCTCGGGTGCCGCCACCGGGATCACGTCGAGCATCGCCAGCGCCAGGAGCAGGAGCAGGTTGCCGATGGCGAACCGCGCCCACGGGCTCGACGACACGGTGCCGAAGAGCGTGCCCGAGAGCCCCGCCAGCAGGCCCAGCGTCGCGTAGAGGAGCGCGAGGCCACAGACGTACGTCAGCGTGAGAAGCGCCGTGCGGCCGCGCGAGGGCCGCGCCGTCGCACTCCCGCCGATGACCCCGGCGGTGATGGGGATCATCGGATAGATGCAGGGCGTCAGGCTGGTGGCGAGCCCGGCTCCGAAGAGCGACACGAGGGCGAGGAACGGGTGGTCGCGCAGGGTCGCGGATAGCCCCGCCATGAGGGCGGCGATGTGAGGCATTGGGGAAATGATACTTCGTCAGTATCCCAGCGTCACCGTGGTGCTGAACTGGAAATGCGCGTCGGGGCTGTAGCCGATCTCGACACCGAAGAACGACTCGCGTCCCACCTGCGCGATGGCGCCGCCGCCGTAGCCGGAATGCAGGCCGGACCACCGGAACCGCTCGTCCTGCTCCCACACCCGGCCGGCGTCGGCGTGCGCCACCAGCCACAGCCGGATCGGCGTCAGGCCGACCGCCGCGTCCCAGTACCTGTAGCGCAGGTCCACGCTGCCCAGGGCGTTGTTGGGGCCGAGCCAGCGCCCCGGCAGGTTCTGGCGCAGGGTGGTTTCGCCGCCGAATCCGTCGTCCGGCTTCCAGATGGTCATGCGCTCGAACGCGATGCAGAACGGCAGCGTACCGTGGGCGATCTCTACTGACTGGCGGAACGCGAGGACCACGGTCGAGTCGGAGGCCAGCGGGATGAACTGCCGCGCATCGGCGCCCCAGCGGATGTAGTCGAAGTCGCCCGGCCCCTTGAGGGCGCGCGCCACCATCACGGCGATGAAGAGGCCGCGGGACGGCGACGCCTCCTCGTCGCGGGTGTCGAAGATGAGCGCGCCGTGGAGCTCCATGCTCGTGTACGAGCCGGTATCCGTCGTGACCCCGCGCGCGAGGTCGGCCCCGAGCGCGGTGGGCGCCCCGCCCAGCGGTTCGAGATGATAGTGCCGCCACTGGACGCCGGCGTCGGCGCGGAGCGGTCCGGCGATCCGCCGTTGGATGGCCACGATGCCGCTGGTGCGCTCCAGTTCATACCGGTAGTAGTGCCGCTCGCCGTAGGCGGACTCGAGCGAGTCGTTCACGACGCTGCCGTTGCCCAGGCCGAAGTACGGCGCGCGCTCGAGGTCCTCGTAGCCCGCGATGGCCAGCAGTCGCCAGCCCGGAATGCGGCCGGAGTTCTCCCAGGTGAGTGAGAAGGTCCGGCTTCCGCTCGTCGCCAGGCTCGCATTCGGCTCGATCGCGAGGCCGACGGGGATGGGGCCGGCCGGCGCCGACTTGAACCACCCGCCGGCGAGGTTGAGGCTCAGGCCTTCGAGCGAGTTGTACAGCGGATAGGGTATGAGATAGAACGTCCATGGCTCGCCGGGCCCCTGCGCGCGGACGAGGCGTGGTGTGAGCAGGGCCAACGCGACGAGCGCCGCCCGGGCCGAGAGCGGCCGGATTCTCAGTTGTGCGGTCTCTCTGAGTACAGGAAGGCGCTGTCGGCCAGACGGGCCTCCCGCCCGTCGTGGACGGCGAACCGCATCCCGGGGTAGAAGTTCGCCGCGCCGAATTCGCCGCGCTTGTTCAGGGCGTAGTAGCTCAGATCGTACTTCGGCCGCCCGCTCGCGTCGAGCAGCCGCGGCTCGCTCAGCGCCACCACGCGGCGCAGCGTCTCGAGACACGCGTCCGTGGGCGACATCCCGCGGCGCATGTTCTCGACCGTGAAGAACCCGCCGCACGCCATCATGTTCGACTCCCCGCGGCCGGTGGAGCCCGCGGCGCCGACGTCGTTGTCCGCGTATTCGCCCGCGCCGATGATGGGCGAGTCCCCGACCCGGCCCGGGATCTTCCACGCCAGCCCGCTGGTGGTCGTGACCGACGAGATGTCGCCGTTGGCGTTGACCGCGGAGCAGTTGCAGGTGCCGTGGGGCGGCACGGGGAAGGTCTCGCCCTCCGGGACGTCCAGGTAATTGTCGTCCGGATTCAGGTTGGCCCGCCAGCGCAGCCAGGCCTGCCGGGAGGCGTCGGTGAGCAGGTCCTCGATCTTGAAGCCGAACTGCACGGCGAAATCCTGCGCGCCCTTCCCCACCAGCAGGATGTGGTTGGTGTACTTCAGGACGCACTTCGCGACTTCGCTCGGCGTCTTGATGCCTTCGAGTGCCCCCACCGCGCCGGCCCGCCGGGTGGGGCCGTGCATGCACGACGCGTCGAGCTGCACCACGCCTTCGGCGTTGGGCAGCCCGCCGTAACCCACCGTCTGGTCGTTCGGATCCAGCTCCGGGATCTTGACCACTGCGATGACGGCGTCGAGGGTGTCGGTGCCCTGAGTAAGAAGCTGCATCGCGTTCGCCATGCCGCGGAGGCTGTTCGCCGAGCCCACGAGGCAGGGGCGGGACGGCGGCCGCAGAATCACCGCCGGGGCGCCGAAGGCGCCGGCGTGCCTGACGGCCGTGCGGACGAGCGGCACGGCCGCCGCGCCGCTCAAGACGAAATCCCTGCGGGAGAGCCTGTCGATCACGGTTGCTCCTGGGTCGAGTCGCCGGGGGGAGAAGATATCGCTCCCGGGACGTGGATGGCCACGGCGCCGAAGCGGGCGCGGCCCGACAGCGTGTATCGCGCGTCCGCCAGCAGCACTTCGTAGCCCGCCGGCTCGCGCAGCACCTCGTAGACGGGGAACCGGGCCCAATCGAGGAAGATGCGCCCACGCCAGTCCGCGGCGGCAGCCGTGCGGGCCTGCGGCGCGTCCACGCCGGTGATCCGCTGGACCAGCGGTCCCTCGCGCCGGTACTCCGGGCGGCGCAGCCAGTCGAACGATCCCAACTCGTAGGCAGCGCCGCGGGAAATCACCACCGAGCGCTTGAACGGGTCGAGGGGCTGCGGCGAGACCATGAACGCGCCGAGCGGCGCGCCGCCCTCAGCTTCGGCGGCGCGGCGTACGATGCCGCGTGCCACCAGGTTCGACGCCGCCATCACCAGCACGTACGTCGTGGCCAGGCCGAGCGCCCACCGGGCGGGCCATTCCGGCCGGGCGGTGCCCCGCCGCCGCAGCTCCACCGCGACCAGCCACCCGAGGCCGAGGGCGAGCCACATCCAGGGATCGATGATGAAGAGCGTGTCGCCGTGGAACCAATGGCCGCTGAACGGCATCAGCAGCCGCACGCCGTAGGTGTTGCAGAGGTCGAGGAGCGGGTGCGTCAGCACCGCCAGGAGGCCCAGCCACACCAGGGCGCGTGCATCCGCCGGCGGCTTCTCGGGATGCCGGCGCCGCCGGACCCAGCGGTCCCACGCGAGCATCAGCGCGGCGAGCACGAAGGGCCAGACCGCCATCGCCAGCACGCCGTGGGTCCAGCCGCGCCGGAACCCGAGGGCCTCGATCGGCCGGTTCAGCCAGTAGAGGATCCCGTCCACGTCGGGGATGTTGGCCCCGATCAGCAGCGTGGCCGTGGCGAGCGGCGTCTTCTTCCTGAGGCCGGCCTCGGCGAGCGCCGCGCCGACCAGGGTGTGACAGAGATTGTCCATGGAGTGTCGGCTTGACGCCGCTCCGGCAGCGTGCATTGTAGTGACCGGTCGTTACGAGACCGTGTACCCTGCTCCGTACCCGAGGTGCCGTCCATGCTCGAGACGCTGGATCTCGACAAGAGTATCTCCAAGGAAGCCTACAGCAAGTCGTTCCCCGAGCTGCGGGACAAGCTGCGCGATCTCCAGCGCCAGACGTACGACGCGAAGATCCCGGTGGCGGTCGTGTTCGAGGGCTGGGACGCGGCCGGCAAGGGCGACACGGTCGGCAAGCTGGTCGAGCGGCTCGACCCGCGCGGCGTGAAGGTGCACTCCATCTCGGCGCCGCTGGAGGAGGAGCGGCTGCGGCCGTTCCTGTGGCGCTTCTGGACCAAGATCCCGGGGCGCGGGGAGATGGCCGTGTTCGACCGCTCGTGGTACGGCCGCGTCCTGGTCGAGCGGGTGGACAGGCTCATCAAGCCCGAGCAGTGGCGCTCCGCCTACAACGAGATCGCCCAGTTCGAGCGGATGCTCACCGACGACGGCATGGTGATCGTCAAGTTCTGGCTGCACATCAGCGAAAAGGAGCAGAAGAAGCGCTTCAAGGAGATCGAGAAGAGCAAGTACGACAAGTGGCGCGTGACGAAGGAGGACTGGGAGAACCACAAGCTGTACGACGATTACGCCCGGGCCGCCGAGGAGATGTTCGAGCGCACCAACACGGCGTACGCGCCCTGGACCATCGTGGAGGCGACCGACAAGCGCTACCGGCTGATCAAGGTCTTCAAGACGCTCGCCGACGCGATGCAGACGGCGCTCACCGCCAAGGCGGAGCACGCGCCGCCCAAGCGCACGCCGCGGGCCAGCGTTTCCGTGCAGGCGCTGAAGGAGATGGAGACCATCCTCGACAAGGTGGATCTCGACCAGGCACTGAAGCGGAAGGAGTACGAGGAGCAGCTCAAGGAGTACCAGGTCCGCCTCCGCGAGCTGGAGTTCCGCTGCTACGAGGAACGGCGGCCGGTGATCGTCGGCTACGAAGGGTGGGACGCGGCCGGGAAGGGCGGCAACATCCGCCGGGTGACCGAGTGCCTCGACCCCCGCGGCTACTCCGTGGTGCCGATCGCGGCGCCCAAGGGCGACGATGCGACCCACCACTACCTGTGGCGCTTCTGGCGGCAGCTCCCCAAGGCGGGGCACCTGGCCATCTTCGACCGGACCTGGTACGGGCGCGTGATGGTGGAGCGGATCGAGGGCTTCTGCTCGGAAGCCGAGTGGCGGCGGGCCTACCAGGAGATCAACGAGTTCGAGCTGTCGCTGACCAACTTCGGGCTGATCCTGGTCAAGTTCTGGCTCCACATCTCGAAGGAAGAGCAGCTGCGCCGCTTCAAGGAGCGCCAGAAGATCGAGTACAAGCAGTACAAGATCACCGACGAGGACTGGCGCAATCGCGAGAAGTGGGACGCGTACCGGCAGGCCGTGGTGGACATGATCCAGAACACCAGCACCAGCTACGCGCCGTGGACGATCGTCGAGGCGAACGACAAGCTGTTCGCCCGGATCCGCGCGCTGAGCACCATCGTCGAGGCGCTCGAGAAGGGCCTCGGCGTGAAGAGCGGCAAGGGGAAGAAGAAGGACAAGGAGAAGGACAAGAAGGAGAAGAAGAAGGCCAAGGACGAGGACTGATCAGGCCGGCGGCTGAGCGGGCGGCGCGAGCAGCGCCTCCACCTCCTCGCGGGCCTCGGCGGCGCGTGCCAGCGCGTCGATCGTATCCCGTGCGGCCGAGAGATCCGCCGTCAGCTCCGAAACGCTGCTGATCCCCGCTTTCAGGCGCAACAGGTTCAGCCGGATCCCCTCCAGCGCAGCCACTGCGCCGGCCAGCCGGTTCGCGGCCTCGTCGCGTCGCGCCGCGAGGTCGTCGCGCAGGTGCTCGCGTGCCGCGGCCTGCTCGGAGCCGGCGGGATCCCCGCGCAGCGCCGACGATTGCGCGGCCGCGCCCCTCTCACCCAGCGTGGCGAGCGCGCCGTTGAGGTCGTCGACCGTCTTGCGCAGGAGCTGCGCGTCACGCTGCAGTCGCTCCGTGAGCAGCGGTACTTCCTTCAGCTCTTTGCGCTGATCGCCGGGCAGCGATTCGTACAGGGCGTCGGCCGCGAGGCTGATGGCCAACTCGGTCGGACGGTAGGTGAGCTCGGCCGGCGTCGCGCGGCGCTTGAGACCGAGACGCGCGATCCGCTCGAACCAGCGGGCGAACCGGCTGTTCCAGAACTTCAGCCGCCATTCCGTCGCCGTGTCCTTCGTGATGCGGCGCCCTGGTTGCAGCGTCTGGAGGGCCGCCGTCGCGAGCCAGAGGGCGCCGGAGGCGACGAACGTGACCAGCGTTTCCGAGGTCGGCCACGTGCCGAACACCACCACCGAGGAGATGCCGACGAAGACCGTGCCGGACGCGATCATCAGCTTGCGGGCGGCCTTCGCCCACAGCGGCGGCTCGCGCCCGAACTGGTAGGAGACCTCTTCGCGGCGTCGCTCCACCAGATCGCGCACGGCGAGGCGGGCGTCGTCGACCGCGTATCCCTCCGCCAGCAGTTTGCGCAGGCGCCACAAGCGATTCGCGGTCTGGAGGACCAGCGGCGTGAAGGCGTACGCGCCGATGCCCGCGATCCACCCTCCGACGGCTCCCGCGATCAGGCTCGCCCCATAGCCGACGGCCGAACCGAAGGGGAGGCCGGCGAGCGTGTACCAGATGAAGTACGCGAGCCGACTCTCCTGGCCGGTGGCGAGCCACAGTCTCACTGGAACCGGCAGATGCCGACTCGGTTCGGTGGCTTGGGCGAGACTGTCGGCCAGCGCCTCGCCGTCGGGGAACCGGTCGGCGGGCGCCTTCGCCAGGCAGCGGTCCACCGCCTGGGCCAGACGCCGGGGCAGGCCGGGTGCGACGGAGGCCACCGGAGGCGCGGCTTTGGTGATGTGCATCGCGATGAGAGCGGTGGGATCATCCGCCGGAAAGGGATGCCGGCCGGTGAGCGCGAGAAACGCCACGACTCCAAGAGAGTAGAGATCGCTCCGCCCGTCCACCGGGTCGCCGCTGGCCTGCTCGGGGCTGATGTACTGGGCGGTCCCCGTCACCTCGCCGGCGGCGGCGTCGGCCGCCAGGGCGGCGATGCCGAAATCCATCACGACGACCCGTCCGGTGTCGCGCTCGAGCATGATGTTGTCGGGCTTCACGTCCCGGTGCACCACGCCGCGCCCGTGGGCGTAGCCGAGCGCCCAGGCCACCTCCTGGAGCATCCGGGCCGCCTCGTGCGGCGTCAGCGGACCCCGGTCCCGGATCCGCTGGCCGAGGGTCTCGCCCTCCACGAACGCCATGACGAAGTAGACGAGGTCGCCGCGCTCCTCGACCGCATGGATCGGCACGATGTTGGGATGGGAGAGCTTCGCCGCGGTGCGTGCCTCGCGCACGAAGCGCTCGCGCAAGGTGGGCTGCGCGGCCATCGCGGGAGGCAGCAGCTTGATGGCGACGGGACGGTCGAGGGCGACGTCGCGGGCCAGGAAGACGATCCCCATTCCGCCGCGGCCCAGCTCGCGCTCCAGGGAGTAGCGGCCTGCCAGCGCGCGCTGCAGCGCGATGAATTCGGGCGCTACGAGGTCGGGCATCGGGCTACTGTACGCCGAGCGCCGTCGGCGCGCCAGCGACCGCTCTTGCCCCCCGGCTAGGCCCCGGCTTTACTAGGGGCGTGCTCCGGGAATACTGGGAGAAGGTGAGCCGGGTGGACGCCAGCTCCAACGCCGGCTTCTTCGTCGCCATCCTGATGGCGTGCGGCTTGATCGTCCTCGCGGCCGTGATCATGGCGCTGCTGGGGGGTGGCTTCGTTCCGCTGTTGATCGCGGCGGTGTTCGTGCCGGCGCTGCTGTTCCTCGGGCTCCTCCACGCGACGGCGCTGGAGCGCGGCTCCCGCCTGATCATCGCGAAGGGATCGTCAACGCCGTACGTGCCCCAGCACTCGAACATCCAGGCCCTGGTGGCGCGGGGACGGTACGTGGAGGCGGCCGAGGCGTACAAGACCGTCATCGCCTCCGAGCCCGAGGACCTGGTCGCCTGCGAGCAGCTCGGCCTGCTGGCGCTGCGGGAGCTGAAGGACTACGAGCTGGCGGTGTTCGCCGCGCGAGAGGGAGAGAAGCGCGTTGCCGAGGCCGCCCGCCAGGCCGGCTTCGCACTGCAGGTGGCGAACATCTATCGCGACAACCTGAAGGACTACGGAAAGACGATGGTGGAATTGCGCCGCATCCTCGCTCGCTATCCGGACATCCCCAACGCGAACGCGCTGCGCTCCGAGATCGACGAGCTCAAGGCGATGCACTTCGAGGCCCGATGACGCGGAAACGGCGGCTGGACCCCGCGATCTTCCATCTCCCGGTGGAGAAGATGCGCGCGGGCTACTACTCCGACAAATACTTCGTGCGCACGCGCGACATCCTCCTCGCCAACGGCGCGCGGCCGCACGTCACGATGCAGGTCTTCGGCAAGACGCCGGCCTTCCTCGGTGGGATCGACGAAGCGATCGCCATCCTCAAGCAGTGCGCCATCGAGTGGAAGGACCTGGTGGTGCACGCGCTGTACGACGGAGACGAGATCGCGCCGTGGGAGACCGTGATGCTGATCGAGGGGCCGTACGACGCGTTCGCGCACCTCGAGACGCTGTACCTGGGCGCGCTGGCGCGGCGCACCAAGGTCGGCACGAACACGCGGCACGTGGTGGAGGCGGCGCGGCCCAAGGAAGTGATGTTCTTCCCCGCCCGGCACGACCACTGGCTGGTGCAGACCGGGGACGGGTACGCCGCGCACGTCGCCGGGGCCATCGGCGTCTCGACGGACGCCCAGGCGTCGTGGTGGGGCAGCGAAGGGGTGGGGACCGTCCCCCACGCCCTCATCGCGGCCTTCGGCGGCGACACGGTCCTGGCGACGCGCAAGTTCGCGGAGCACATCCCGGAGTCGGTGCGGGTCGTCACGCTGGTGGACTTCGACAACGACTGCGTCGGCACCAGCCTCGCCTGCGCCCGTGCGCTCGGCGCGCGGCTCTACGGCGTCCGCCTCGACACGTCGGAGACGCTCGTGGACAAGTCCATCGTCCCCGAGATGGGGACCTTCAAGCCCACGGGCGTCAACCCGCAGCTCGTCTGGAACGTCCGCCGCGCCCTCGACCGGGAGAACTTCCAGCACGTGAGGATCGTGGTCTCGGGCGGCTTCACGGCGGAGAAGATCCGGCAGTTCGAAGAGCTCAAGGTGCCGGTGGATGCCTACGGCGTGGGCTCGTCGCTGTACCAGGGGCGGTTCGACTTCACCGCGGACGTGGTGCTGGTGGACGGGAAGCCGGTCGCGAAGGTCGGCCGCAAGTACAACCCCAACCCTCGAATGGAGAGAGTGGAGTAGGCAGAACGCGGTTTGCAGGAGAGTTGCGAGACGGCCAGTTGCGAGTGGTTACGAGGGGAGAGTGATGCGGTGGCGGGGGGGGGCGGGCCCGGGGCCCGGCCCCCTCTTGCATACGCGGCCGGGGAATTGCATATATATGCAGCGCTGTGAATAGGTATTCACCATCTTCTCGCTGGGAGCGCACGTGAAGGACACGAAGAAGCCGCTGCCGAAGACCCCGCCGCCCGAAGCGTTCGGGATCTAGCGGCCGTCCGGCAAGGCGGATACGGGGCCCGCTCCCAGGAGCGGGCCCCGCGCTTTTGGGGTATGTTCGCTGGCCATGTCCGCGCCCCGCGCCGCCGCTGCGTTCCCGCCCGACGACCACCGGGCTGCGGTCGCCGCCGGCTTCCTCGGCTGGACCCTCGACGCCTTCGATTTCTTCCTCGTCGTCATGACGCTGACGGCCATCGCGAAGGAGTTCCACCGGTCCGACGCGGCCGTGGCCCTCTCGCTCACCCTTACGCTGGCCTTCCGCCCGGTGGGGGCCTTCATCTTCGGCCTGCTCGCCGACCGCTACGGCCGCCGCATCCCGCTGATGGCGGACCTGATCTTCTATTCGGTGGTGGAGGTGCTGACGGGGCTGGCGCCGACCTTCACGAGTTTCCTGGTGCTGCGGGCGCTGTTCGGGATCGGCATGGGCGGGGAGTGGGGCGTGGGCGCCTCGCTCGTGATGGAGAAGGTGCCGCCCCGCCTCAGGGGCGTGCTGTCGGGCGTGCTCCAGCAGGGCTACGCCGTCGGCTATCTGCTCGCGGCACTCTGTTTCTCGGTCGTTTTCGACCGCTGGGGCTGGCGTCCCCTCTTCTTCATCGGCGGGCTGCCGGCGTTGCTGGCGCTGTTCGTGCGCTACCGGGTGAAGGAATCCGAGGTGTGGCGGCGCTCGCGGGCGGAGAGCTGGACCGGCCTGGGCCGAGCCATCCTCCGGCACTGGCGGCTCTTCCTCTACCTGGTGCTGCTGATGGCGCTGATGAACTTCGTCTCCCACGGCACGCAGGACATGTACCCGACGTTCCTGCAGCGCGACTGGGGGTTCACGCCGGGGCGCCGCGCGGCCCTCACCGCCTTTTCGATGGTGGGTGCGATTGTGGGGGGTGTCCTGGTCGGGCTGGTTTCCAACCGCCTGGGCCGGCGGCGGTCCATCGTCCTGTCGCTGGCGGGCGCGCTGGCGGTGATCCCGGTGTGGGCGTTCGCGCCAAGCGTGGCGTTCCTGATCGCCGGCGGGTTCCTCATGCAGTTCTTCGTGCAGGGGGCATGGGGTGTCATCCCCGCCCACATCACCGAGCTGTCGCCCGACGCGGTGCGCGGCTTCCTGCCGGGCTTCGCGTATCAGTGCGGGGTCCTGATCGCGGGCACGATCGCCTATCTGCAGGCGGCCGCCGCGGTGGGGCGGACGTACGCGGCGGCGATGGCCCTGACGGCCGCGATCGTGTTCGTCGGGTGCGCCGTCGTCGCGGCCCTGGGGCCCGAGCGGCGGGGAAGAGTGTACGGCGAAGCCGAGGCGCGATGAATCACGGTTGCGTGAAGATCGCCTTCGGCAGCATCACGGGGACGCCCTTGTTGCCGTCCACCGGGCGATGGCGCGCCCGGGCGGCCGGTCCGCCGCCGGCCCGACGTCCGATTGACCCGGTCGGCCGGCCCGGCCACAATTCAGACCCGGCTTGACGGAGAAGGACATGGGCAGCGTCGTTTTCTGGGACGTGGACACGCAGGTCGACTTCATGCACGCCGACGGCAAGCTGTACGTCCCGGACGCCGAGCAGATCATTCCCAATCTCCGGAGCCTCACCGACTACGCCCACTCGAAGCAGGTCCGCATCATCGCCAGCGCCGACGACCACGTGAGCGGCCACCGGGAGCTGTCGGCCACCCCCGACTTCAAGGAGACCTTCCCCGAGCACTGCATGCGGGGAACCAAGGGGCAGGCAAGAATCCCGGAGACCACGCTCAGAGATCCCATGATCATCGAGCCCGGGCGCCAGAATCCGGCCGCCGTCGCCGGTCGGGTCCGGAAGCACGCCGGCGACATCCTCTTCAACAAACACTGGTTCGACGTCTTCACCAACGCAAACGTCGAAACCGTACTCGGGGTTCTGGCACCGCGGGTGGTCGTCGTGTACGGCGTGGCGCAGGACGTCTGCAACAGGTACGCGATCGAGGGATTGCTGACGCGGCACCCCGAGATTCGGCTCTACGCGGTGAGCGACGCGATGAAGCCGATCGACCGTGAAGTGGCACAGCACTTGCTCAAACAGTGGTCTGAAGCTGGAGTCCGCATCGTGGAAACCAACGACATCGTCGAGGAAGGCCTGCTCGACACACAGGTGGCTGCATGACCACTCCATTCGGGAAGTTCTTCCTGCCGGGGCCCACCGAGGTGCTTCCGGAGGTCGCGAAGGCCCAGGAGCAGCCCATGATCGGGCACCGGGGCGCCAAGACCGAGGCATTGCTCGGGCGGCTCGACGAGCCGCTCAAGGCGGCGTTCCGGACCAAGCAGCCGGTCTACATCGCGGCCTCGTCGGCCACGGGGCTGATGGAGGCCGCGATCAGGAACGGCGTGCGCAAGAAGGTGCTCTGTCTCATTAACGGGTCCTTCTCCGAGCGCTTCGCGAAGATCGCGACGGCGTGCGGCAAGGAGGTCGTCAAGGCGAACGTGCCGCTGGGCCAGGCGTTCGAAGCTGACGCGGTCAAGGGCCTGCTCGAGAGCTCCGGGGCCGACGCGGTGACGCTCTGCCACTCCGAGACGTCCACCGGGGTGCTGAACCCGATCGCCGACATCGCGAAGGTCGTGCTCGCCAAGCCCGACGTCATGTACCTGGTGGACGCGGTGACGTCGCTCGGGGGCTCGCCGGTGGAGACCGACGCGTGGGGTCTCGACTTCGTGCTCACGGGGTCGCAGAAGGCCTTCGCCCTGCCGCCGGGGCTCGCCTTCGGCGTCGCCTCGCCGCGGCTGCTGGAGCGCGCGAAGACGCTGCCCGATCGCGGCATCTATCTGGATCTCATCCCCTACGACACGTCCATCCGCAAACGGCAGACGCCGTACACGCCGGCGCTCTCGCTCATGTACGCGCTCGAGGCGCAGCTGTGCCGGATCGCGGCCGACGGCGGGATCGAGAAGCGGTGGGCGCGGCACAACGCGATGCGCGAGCGGGTCGAGCGCTGGGTCGCGAAGGAGGCCGGCGCTGCGCTCGGGCTCTCCTATCTGCCGCGCGAAGGGCGGCGCTCCTGGACGGTCTCGTGCCTCAAGCTGGCGGAGGGCGGGAAGGCGCTGGGCGGCGCCGTCGCCAAGGCGATGGACGCGAAGTTCGGCTACACCATCGGCGCGGGCTACGGGGACCTGAAGGACGCGACGATCCGCATCGGTCACATGGGCGACCACACCGTCGCCGAGCTGGAAGCGCTGCTGGGAGCGCTCGAGGAGGTCATCAAGAGTGCCTGACCGCATCGTGGTGGCCGACGGCCTCGGCAAGCCGGGGCTGGAGATGCTGCGCGCGATGAAGGGCTACGAGGTCGAAGAGACGAAGGGGAAGGGCCCCGAAGTCCTCCAGAAAGCGCTGTGCGACGCCGTCGCGCTGGTGGTGCGCAGCGAGACGAAGGTGACGGCCGCGATGATGGCGCAGGCGCCGCGGCTCAAGATCATCGCGCGTGCCGGCATGGGCGTGGACACGATCGACGTGGCGGAGGCGTCGCGGCGGAAGATCGCCGTCCTCACGGCGCCCGGCGCCAATTCGAACAGCGTTGCGGAGTACACCTTCGCGCTGCTGCTGACCCTCGTGCGCAAGGTCGCGGGCGGCTCCGCGTCGCTGATGTCGGGCAAGTGGGACCGGAAGCCGTACGAGGGCACGGAGCTGCGGGAGAAGACGCTCGGGCTCATCGGTCTGGGCCGCATCGGGAGCCGCGTGACCTCCATCGCCCGGGGGTTCGGGATGAAGGTGATCGCCCACGACCCGGGCGTGGCGATGGAGCAGGCGGAATCGCTGGCGGTGGACCTGATGCCGCTCGACGTGGTCATCCAGCGCTCCGACATCCTGAGCCTCCACGCCAAGATGTCGCCCAGCACCCGGCACCTGATCGACGAGCGGCGGCTCAGCCTGGTGAAGAAAGGCGTGCTGATCGTCAACACGGCACGCGGCGCGCTGATCGACGATGCGGCGCTGGTCAAGGCGCTGCAGGACGGCCGGGTCGCAGGTGCGGCCCTCGACGTCTACGACCCCGAGCCGCTGCCGGCGGACTCGCCGCTCAGGACGGCGCCGAACGTGCTGCTGACGCCGCACCTCGCGGCCTCGACGGCGGAGGCGCAGACGCGCGTGGCCGTGGAGATCGCGTCCTCGCTGGCGGACGCGCTGCTCAAGGGCGACCTGACGGCCGCCGTGAACCGGGACGAGATTGCGAAGTAGGCTCGGACGAATTCGGTGAGTGGCGGGGGCGGCGGGGGCGGCGGGGGCGGCGACGGCCGCCCCCGCCGTCGTTTCAGCGCAGCCGGAACGACTGGACCGCGGCCGTGAGGCGGTCGGCGGCGACGGCCAGCGCCTGGGCGGAGGCGGCGATCTCCTCGGTGCCGGCGCTCTGTTCCTCCGAGGCGGCGGCGATCTCCTCCGCGGAGGCGGCGAACGCCTCGGTGCTGGCCGCCAGCTCCTCCAGCCGCCGGGCGATCTCCTTCACCAGGGACTCGGATTCGGCGGACGCCTCGCGGATCTCCTGGGTCCAGCGGTCGCTGACGCGCGCCGAGTCGCCGACGGCGCGGAGCCCGTCGCTCACCGTCTTCGCCGCGGTCCGCGCCGCGTTGCTGGCGGCGCCGAGCCGCGTGATGGTCTCGTGGGTCGCCGTCACCCGCTTCAGCACGTCCTTGACCGTCCCCTCGGTGGTCGTGGCGGACTGGGTGGCCTGGAGGGCGAGTTTCCGCACTTCGTCCGCGACGACGCCGAACCCGCGCCCCTGCTCGCCCGCGCGCGCCGCCTCGATCGCTGCGTTGAGCGCCAGCATGTTCGTTTGCGCCGCGATCTGCTTGGTCTGCGCGACGAACTTCCCGATCCGGGCGGACGCCTGCGAGAGCTCCGCCGCCTGCGCCATCCCCTCCTCGACCTCCGCGGCCAGCGCCTCGAGCGCCGCCGCGCTGTCGTCCATCTCCCGGCGCCGCGCTTCCGCCAGGGCGAGCAGCGCGCGGTTCCGCTCGGCGGCGTCGCGGGCGCTCTCCGCCAGACGGCCGGCGATGGAGCGGATGCGCCCGGCGTCGGACGCCGCGTCCTTCAGCACCGCGGCCTGCTCCTGCGCGCGCTGCGAGAGGTCGTGCGTCGTGCTCGCCATCTCCTCCCCGGTGGAGGACATCTGCTCCGTGGAGGCGCTGATCTGCGCCGCCATCGCGGCCGCTTCCTCGGCGGCGGACCGGATCGCGCCCACCAGGCGGCGCAGCGCCTCGAGCATCCGCGCGAGCGCGCCGCCCAGCCGCCGGACCATGGCGGAGCCGGTCCGCCCCGCCAGGTCGGGGGAGAGGTCGCCGGCGGCGACGGCGTCGGCCGCCTCCGACATCTTCGCCAGCGGACGCGTCACCCGGAGCGCCAGCCACCCGGCGAACGACGCGACGAGGACGGCGCCGACGACGAGGAGCAGCAGCAGGATGAGCACGACGGAGGGCCGGGACATGAGGCAGTCGCTAACGTAGGGATGGCTCGGGGGCGCCGCAAGCCGCTATCTTCTTGCGCTATGGCCGACCGTAAGGCGGACGCGTACGACCCGCAGGGCGTCGAGCGGAAGTGGCAGCAGCGCTGGGAGGAACGGGGCACCAACCGCACCGACGTGGCCGGCGCGAAGCGCCCGTTCTTCAACCTGATGATGTTCCCCTATCCGTCCGCCGAGGGGCTCCACGTCGGCAACGTGTTCGCCTTCGTCGGCGCCGACATCCAGGGGCGCTACCAGCGGCTGGCCGGCCACGACGTCTTCGAGCCGCTGGGCTTCGACGCCTTCGGCATCCACTCCGAGAACTTCGCGCTCAAGATCGGGACGCACCCCGCCGAGCTGATCCCGCGCAACATCGAGCGCTTCCGCACGCAGCTCAAGCGCATCGGCCTGATGGCCGACTGGCGCTACGAGGTGCAGACCACCGATCCGCGCTACTACCGCTGGACGCAGTGGATCTTCCTCCAGCTCTACCGCGCCGGCCTGGCCGTGAAGCGCCGCGCCGCGGTGAACTGGTGCCCCGCGTGCAAGACCGTGCTCGCCAACGAGCAGGTCATCGGCGGCTACTGTGAGCGGCATCCCGACGTGAAGGTCGAGCAGCGCCTGCTCGACCAGTGGTTCTTCACCATCACCAAGTACGCGGCGCCGCTCCTCGACAACCTCGAGACGGCCGACTGGTCGCACTCGACCAAGACGATCCAGGCGAACTGGATCGGGCGCTCCGAAGGCGCCGAGCTGGTCTTCGAGACGCCGGGCGGGAAGCGGATCACCGTCTTCACCACGCGGCCCGACACGCTGTTCGGCGCCACCTATCTCGTGCTGGCGCCGGAGCACCCGCTGGTCGCGGATCTCACCACCGCCGAGTGCCGCGCCGACGTCAACGCGTACCGGCGTCGCGTCGCGGCGATGGACCTGGTGTCGCGCAAGAGCGTCGAGAAGGCCAAGACGGGCGTCTTCACCGGCTCCTACGCGCGCAATCCGGCCACGGGCGCAAGCGTCCCGATCTGGATCGCCGACTACGTCCTCATGGAGTACGGCACGGGCGCCATCATGGCGGTGCCGGGACACGACGAGCGCGACTTCGAGTTCGCCGTGCAGATGAAGCTCCCGATCGTCCGCGTCGTCGCGGGTCCGGGCCAGGACGCCACGACGCCGCTCGCGGCGGCCGAGGCCGAGATCCCGGAGGGAAGGCTGGTCAACAGCCCGGGCTACGACGGGAAGCCCTGGGAGGAGGCGAAGCGCGCCATCACGGCGGCGCTCGCGGCGAAGGGACTCGCGAAGCCGGTCACCAACTACCGGCTGCACGACTGGTGCATCTCCCGCCAGCGCTACTGGGGGCCGCCGATCCCGATCATCTACTGCGACGCCTGCGGCACCGTGCCGGTGCCGGAGAGCGACCTCCCGGTCGTTCTCCCGGCGCTCGAGGACTTCCGCCCCGACGACTCCGGGGTCTCGCCGCTGGCGCGCGCGGAGGCGTGGTACCGGGTGCCGTGCCCCAAGTGCGGGAAGCTGGCGCGGCGCGAGACCGACGTCTCCGACACCTTCCTCGACTCGGCGTGGTATTTCCTGCGCTACCCGTCCGCGGACCGGGACGACGTGCCGTTCGACGCGGCACTCACGAAGAAATGGCTCCCGGTAGCCTCGTACATCGGCGGCAACGAGCACGCCGTCCTGCACCTGATGTACGCGCGCTTCATCACGATGGCGCTCAAGGACCTCGGTCACGTGCCGTTCGCCGAGCCGTTCGCGCGCTTCCGGGCGCACGGCACGATCGTGAAGGACGGCGCCAAGATGTCCAAGTCGCGGGGCAACGTCGTGAACCCGGACCAGTACGTCGCGCAGTGGGGCGCCGACACCTTCCGGATGTACCTGATGTTCCTGGGACCGTACCAGGAAGGCGGCGACTTCCGCGACGCGGGCATCTCCGGGATTCGACGGTTTCTGGACAAGGTGTGGCAGCTCATTGATGCGGAATCAGGGATCCGGGGTCCGGGGTCAGGGCCCGCCGCCTCGGATCCCGGATCCCGGGTCCCGGACCCCGAGTTGGTCCGCATGATGCACCGGACGATCCAGCGGGTGACGGGTGACACGGCGTCACTCGACTACAACACGGCGATCGCGGCGATGATGGAGTACGTCAACGCGCTCAGGGACGGGACGCCCACCAGGGAGCTGCTGGAACCGCTCGCGGTCCTGCTCGCGCCCTATGCGCCGCACTTCGCCGAGGAATGCTGGGAACGGCTCGGGCACAGCACGTCGGTGATGGACGCCTCGTTGCCGCGCTTCGATCCCGCGCTCGCGGTGGCGGACGAGGTCGAGTTCGTCGTCCAGGTCAACGGCAAGGTCAGGAGTCGCATCCGCCTCGCCCGCGGCACCACGGAGCAGGCGGCGGTGGCGGCCGCCCTGGCCGACCCCGCGGCCAGGAAGTTCACCGAAGGGAAGCCGCCGAAGAAGGTGGTCTTCGTGCCGGACCGGCTGGTCAACTTGGTGGTATGAAGGAAGATACGTGAGAAGTGAGAAGGCGACGTGAGAGGTGAGAGGGGTGAAGGCGTCCTGGCCTTCTCGCGTCTTACCCCTGGCCCCTCACTTCAGCGCTGCGACCCTTGTCGTCCGACCCGCATCTACCCTATGTGACCGTCATGGCGGACACCCTCCCCCTCGCCGAGGCCAAGAGCCTCGTAGCGCGGGCCCGCTCGGGGGACTTCACGGCGCTGGAGCGCTTGTACCGCATGTACGAGCGGCCGGTGTACACGTTGGCCCGCCGGCTGACGAAGTCGGCGGAGGACGCGGAGGACGTGTTGCAGGAGACGTTCCTCGAGGTGTGCCGTTCGCTCAAGCAGTGGCGCGGCGAGGGCAGCCTCTGGGGGTGGATCCGGACGATCGCGGCGAGCAAGGCGCTGATGCGGTACCGCCGCGAGAAGCTCCGGGAGTGGGAACCGCTGCAGGAAGAGCTTGGCGGCGCGGGGGTCGGGGAGGACGTCCCGCTCAAGATGGATCTGGAGGCGGCGCTGGCGCGGTTGCCGGAGCGCTCGCGCGAGGTGGTCTGGCTGCACGACGTCGAGGGGTACACGCACGAGGAGATCGCCGAGCTGATGGGGATGACGACGAGTTTCTCGAAGTCGCAGTTGGCCCGCGCGCACGAACGGTTGCGGCGGTGGCTCGGCACGGGAGCGGAAGCATGAGTGAACAGCGGCATGGGACGCTCGAGGAGCTGCTCGCGCTGCGGGACGGCGAGGGCAGCGCGTGGGCGCGCGAGCACGTGGCGCTCTGCGCGGTGTGCGCGGCGGAGCTGGAGCGGCTCGAGCAGGTGCGCTCGCAGCTCAGGGCGCTGCCGGCGTTCGCGCCGCCGCGCGACCGGTGGCCGCTCATCGCGCAGTCGGCGCGGCAGGAGCGGCGGCGCCGCCGGGTGTCCTGGTCGTCCGGTGCGGTGGCGGCGGCCGCGGTGCTCGTGCTGGGATTCATCGTCCTGCGGCATCCGGGAACCACGTCGCAGGACGCCGCCGTGCGCCAGGCGATGGCGGAGTCGGCGGCGATGGAGCAGATCTTCCGATCGCTCCAGCCGGACCAGCGGGCCATGACGGGAAGCACCGCGGGGGTGGTGGCCGATCTGGAGGATCGTCTGGCGCAGGTGGACGCGGCGCTGAACGACCCGACGGCGCAGCGGGCGGACCCGGAGCGGGTGGCGGATCTGTGGAAGCAGCGGGCAGGACTGCTGTCGGCGCTGGTGGACGTGCACGAAACGCGCGCCACCTACGCCGGTCTCTAACGCCGGTCTCTAATCGAAGGGAGTTGAGGATATGCGACGGCTCTTGACACTTGTGTTCCTGGCCGCGGTGGCCGTCCCCGCGGCGGCCCAGGAAGCTCCGCGGCCTCCGCGGCCGCCCCGCGACACGGCGGTGGAGCGTGGGTTCGGGAACTGGTTCCTTCCGCAGGGGGGGATATACGCGGTCGGCCGGCGCGGCCGGCTCGGCGTCGTGGTGGACCTGAGCGCCGATCCCGCCCGCGATTCGATCGGCGCGCGCATCACGGCGGTGACGCCCGGCGGCGCCGCCGACAAGGCGGGCGTGCACACCGGGGACATCGTCGTGCAGATCAACGGCACGCGGCTGGCTGGCGCCGCCGACAGCGAGGACGACAACGAAGACAACGAGGCATCGCGGCCGGGCCGGCGGCTCGTCGAGTTGGCGTCCCGTCTCCACACCGGCGACACGGTCCGCCTCGAGCTGCGCCGCGACACCCAGCCGCTGAACCTGACGCTGGTTGCCGGGCAGTCGGGCCTGGAGGGCATGGTCCGCAGCCTCACGCTGCAGCCGTCGCGTCAGCCGCTGATGATCCAGCCGTTCGTGGGGGGGAACATGAACCTCACGTTCGACGGCGCGCCGCTCGCCAACCTCGAGTTGGTGAAAGTGAACCCCGGTCTGGCCGCATATTTCGGCACGTCCGAAGGCATCCTGGTGGTGGACGCGCCGGGTGACTCCACGCTGGGGCTCAAGGCCGGCGACGTCATTCTCTCGATCGGCGGCCGCAAGCCGAGCAGCCCGTCGCACGCGTTCCGGATCCTCGGCACCTACGACCCGGGCGAGACGGTGACCTTCGACCTGATGCGGATGAAGCACCGGATCAGCGTGACCGGGAAGATGCCCGAGCGCAGAGCCTGGCGGGTGATGCCCGACTCCTTCGAGGACTTCGATGGACTGCTGAACCCGGGCTGGGAGCAGATGGACCTGCTGGACGGCTGGCCCGGGAAGGAGTTTTCGGATCTGCTGCAGATGCCCGGAGTCGAGATCTTGAAGGATCTGCCGCAGCAGATGATCCGGCTCGCGCCGCGGCACCGCACCGTGGCGACCTGAGGCCGCCGCAGGAGTGCCATCGCTTCCCGACCGAGGCGCCCGCGATTCCGCGGGCGCCTCTGCTGTTGACACCGGGCGGCGAATCGCCATCGTTGAACGCTGGAACTCATCCAGGAGTGCTACCGTGACGGTTTGGGACATCCTTCACTTGATCGCGCGCATCCTGTTCAGCGCGATGTTCATCCAGTCCGGCTACCGGCACCTCATGCAGTCGAAGCCGATGGCGGAGTACGCCAAGAACGTGGGGCACATCCCCGCGCCGCAGGCCGGTGTCATCGTGAGCGGGCTGATGCTGCTGCTGGGCGGATTCAGCATCCTGCTCGGTTTCCATCCCCGCATCGGGGCGACGCTGCTCTTCGTCTTCCTCGTGGTCGCGGCGTTCACGCTGCACAAGTACTGGGCCGAGACGGACCCGATGGCGCGGGCCGGCCAGGAGGCCCAGTTCTGGAAGAACATCACCTTGGCCGGCGCGATGCTCTGGATCATGGCGCGGACCGGCTGGCCCTGGCCCTGGACGCTGGGGTAGGTCGGTCGGCGTTCAGGCGGTGCGGCGCGGCAGCTCGTCCTCGAGCTGCCGCGCGGCGCATCGGCGGCCCGACGCTCGCCTTACCAGCTCCCCGCAACGCCCTTCTCGCGTCTGGCCCTTGCTATATCGTACGCAATGACGTACGTTATATCGTACGATATGACTTACGATGTATCGGAAGCTGAGGAGGCGTAAGATGGCACGGGACAACGAGAATGACGACTGGCCCTTCGGGAAGTTCTTCGCGGGCGGGTTCGGGCCGCGGGCCTGGGCGTTCTGCTGGCCGGAGGGGCGTGCCCGGCACCACGGGGGGCGGCGCTGGCGGCAGCAGATCTTCGAGTCGGGCGAGGTCAAGTATGTGATCCTGCGGCTGCTCAAGGAGAAGCCGCGGCACGGCTACGAGGTCATCAAGGCGCTCGAGGAGAAGCTGGGCGGCTGGTACACGCCCTCGGCGGGGACGATCTACCCGACGCTGCAGCTGCTGGAGGATCAGGGATACGTGCGCGCGGTGGAGACCGAGGGGAAGAAGGTCTACCACATCACGCCGGAGGGGGAGGCGTTCCTGGAGCAGCATCGGGACGTGCTCGACGAGATCCTCGAGCGGGTCGGCGGCGCGGTGCGCGGCTTCGCCGGCGGTGCGATGGGCGAGCTCTCCGAGGCATTCGCGCGGCTGGCCCGCCTGGCGTTCGTGGAGGCGTGGCGCTCCGGCCCGGGCGACCCCAAGGTCCAGAAGATCCTCGAGATCCTGAAGAAGGCGGCGGAGGAGATCGAGGCCGCCAGGGCGAACGCCGCCTGACGGCTTGACGCCGCACCACTCCCCAGGCAGAATTGAACGGTGGTTCAGAAACTGAACCGCCGTTCTGCTTTCCGGCCGGCCGCGCGGCGGCCGGGGAGCCGCCGCGCGCGGAAGGCACTGGCGGTGCGCCAGGGCATTCTCCGGGCGGCGGCGCGCGTCTTCCGCCGGCGCGGGTTCGCCACGACCGGGATGCGGGAGGTCGCCGCCGAGGCGGATCTTTCCCCCGGGAACCTGTACAACTACTTCGCCAGCAAGCAGGAGCTGCTGTACTTCTGCCAGGACCACTCCCTGGACCGGATGCTCGAAGCGCTGCGGTCCCCGGAGGCGGCGCGGCTGGGACCGGACGCCCGGCTGCGCCGCGTGATCCGCTCGCACCTGGCGTGCATGCTCGACGAGCTGGACGGCGCCGCGGCCCACACCGAGGTGGACGCCCTGCCGGCGCCGCTCAAGGCGAGAATCGTGGCGAAGCGGGACCGCTACGAGCGGGCGGTGCGGGAGATCGTCGAGCAGGGCGTCCGCTCGCGGGCGTTCGTGCCCTGCGATCCGAAGCTCGTGACCCGCGCCCTGCTGGGCGCGCTCAACTGGACGGCGAAGTGGTACGACCCCGAGGGCGAGACGCCGTCGGCCGGCGTCGCCGACGCCTTCGCGGACTACCTGGTGAGAGGACTGAAGAAATGAATGGACGCACGGACGCACGGGCGCACGGACGCACGGAGACGCCGACCGGGCGCCATGCACGCATCCGGCTCACGGTCAACGGCGAGGAGCGGGACGTCGTCTTCGCCGGCTACAAGTCGCTGCTGGAAGTCCTGCGGGAGGACCTGGGCCTGACCGGCACGAAACACGGCTGCGAGTTGGGCGAGTGCGGCGCCTGCGCGGTCCTCCTGGACGGGCAGCCGGTGCTCTCGTGCCTGCTCCTCGGCGTCGAGTGCGAGGGCGCGAACGTCACCACCGTCGAGGGGCTGGCGGACGGGCCCGCGCTCTCGGCCCTCCAGGCGGCGTTCGCCGACAAGGGCGCGGCCCAATGCGGCTATTGCACCCCGGGGATCCTGGTGACGGCGCAGGCGCTGCTCGACCGCAAAGCGCACCCTTCGCGCGAGGAGATCGCGGAGGCGCTGTCCGGGAACCTGTGCCGCTGCACCGGCTACCTGCAGATCTTCGAGGCGGTGGAAGAAGCAGCGCGCACGGGCGCACAGGCGCACGGACGCACGGAGGCGGCGCGGTGAAGGTCGTCGGCAAGGCCCGGCGCCGGGTGGACGCGCGGGCGAAGGTGACGGGGCAGACCCGCTTCGCCGACGACCTCGCCTTCCCGCGGATGCTCTTCGCCAAGCTGCTCCGCTCCAGGCTCCCCCACGCGCGGATCGTTCGCATGGACACCGCGGCCGCCGCGGCGGCGCCGGGCGTCGAACTGGTCCTGACTGGTGCGGACTTCCCCATCGCTTTCGGTATCCTGCCCGTCAGCCAGGATGAGCACGCCCTGTGTCAGGATCGCGTGCGCTACGTCGGGGATCCGGTTGCGGCCGTCATCGCGCGCAGCGAACGGGAGGCTTCGGACGCGCTGGCGCTGATCCAAGTGGACTACGAACCGCTTCCCACCGTCGCCTCGCCCGAAGAGGCGCTCGCGCGCACGGAGCCGCGCATCCACGACTACGGCGAGGGCGGCAACGTCCACCGTCTCGCGCACTTCGCCTTCGGCGACGTCGAGCCGGCGCTCGCTCACGCCGACCGCGTGTTCGAGGACCTCTTCTTCTACGAGGGCAACACCCATCTGCCGCTGGAGCAGCACGCGTCGGTCGCGGCGCTGGACGCGGACGGCCGGCTCACGCTCTGGTCCTCGACCCAGACGCCGCACTACGTGCACCGCGAGCTGGCGCGCGCCCTCGACCTCCCCGCGCACCGGATCCGCGTCATCGCGACGCCCAACGGCGGCGGCTTCGGCGGCAAGAGCGACGTGATGAACCACGAGATCGTCGTGGCCAGGGCGGCGCTCGCCACCGGCCGGCCGGTCAAGATCACGCTGACGCGCGAGGAGGTCTTCTACGCGCACCGCGGCCGGCACCCGGTGCTGATGCGGCTCAAGACCGGCGTGCAGGCGGACGGCACCATCGTCGCGATGGATCTCGAGACGCTGCTGGACGGCGGCGCCTACGGCAGCTACGGCGCGGCCTCGACGCTCTACACCGGCCAGCTCCAGACCGTGACCTACCACGTGCCGCGCTTCCGCTTCCGCGCCTGCCGCACCTTCACCAACAAGCCGCCCTGCGGGCCCAAGCGCGGGCACGGCACGCCACAGCCGCGCTTCGCCCAGGAAGTCCAGCTCGACAAGATCGCGGTCGCGCTCGGGAAGGATCCGGCGGACCTGAGGCTTCAGCAGCTCGCACCGGCCAACTCCGTCACCGCCAACTGGCTCACGATCGGCTCGATGGGGCTCAAGGAGTGCATCGAGCGCGTGCTCGAGGGCTCTGGGTGGCGCGAGCGTCGCGGGAAGCTCGGCGCGGGCCGCGGCCTCGGACTCGCGTGCGGCTCGTACCTCTGCGGCGCGGGCCTGCCGATCTACTGGAACGAAATGCCGCATTCCGGCGTCCAGCTCCAGCTCGACCGGTCGGGGCGCGTCACGGCCTTCTGCGGCGCGACGGAGATCGGTCAGGGCTCCGACGACGTGCTCGCTGCGATCGTCGCCGAGGTGCTGGGACTCGATCCGGCGGACGTGAAGCTGGTCACCGGCGACACGGACCTGACGCCGGTGGATCTGGGCAGCTACTCGAGCCGCGTGACGCTGATGATGGGCAACGCCGCGATCCAGGCGGCGGAGCGGGCGAAGGCGCTGCTGGCGGCCGCCGCGTCGAGAAAGCTGCAGGTCCCTGCCGAGCGGCTCGGCTTCGCCGACCGGCGCGTGTTCGACGTCGAGGATCCGGCGAAAGCCATGACCTTTCAGGAGGCCATCGTCGCGGCGGAGGTCGAGCACGGCACGCTCGGCACGACGGGCTCATACCGCCCGAGGCGCAGCCCGGCGCGGTACCGGGGCGGCGGCGTCGGACCCTCGGTCGCCTACTCGTATACCGCCGCCGTCGTCGAAGCCGAGGTGGATCCGGCGACGGGCTGGGTGAAGGTGCCGAAGGTCTGGATCGCGCACGACATCGGCCGCGCCTTGAACCCCGTCCTGGCACGCGGGCAGGTGGAAGGGAGCGTCTACATGGGGCTCGGTGAGGCTCTGATGGAGGAGCAGGCGTTCCGCCGGCTCCCGCCGCGCCTCTCGAGCGCGCTGGTGCACAAGATCCCCTCGCTGCTCGAGTACAAGAGCCCGACGTCGCTCGAGATGCCGGAGGTGGTCACCTACCTGGTCGAGGAGCCGGACGCGAGCGGGCCGTTCGGCGCGAAGGAAGTCGGCCAGGGGCCGCTGCTGCCGATGATGCCGGCGATCGCGAACGCGATCTACGACGCGGTGGGGGTGCGCGTGGACGAGGTGCCGATCACGCCGGAGAAGGTCCTGAAGGCGCTGACGGAGAAGGCGAAGGGGAAGGCAGGGCGCGTGGGCCCGGTGGCGTTCCCGCAGGTGCCCTGGCCCGAGGCGCTGGTCGTGCCGCCGCCATGGGAGGGGGGCGACGGGAAGGCGGTCAATCAGGACGCACCGTCGCGTGACGCGCTCCCCACCAAGCACTCCGGCACCGCGGGGGTGAAGGTATGATGCGCGCCCCGGACTTCCGGTATCACGCCGCGCGCTCGGTGAAGGACGCGGCGAAGGCGCTCAGGGACGGCGGCGCGGAGGCGATGGTCATCGCCGGCGGCACCGACCTGGTGCCCAACATGAAGCGGCGCCAGATGGCGCCGTCGCTCCTGGTCGGGATCCGGCACCTGCGCGAGCTCAGGCGCATCCGGAACGGGAAGGGGCTCCGGCTGGGGAGTGCGGTCCGGCTCTCGGAGATCGCGGCCGACCCGAAGGTGCTGAAGCACTATCCGGCCCTGGCGCGCGCGGCGGGCCAGGTCGCGACGCCGCCGATCCGCAATCTCGGGACGCTGGGCGGCAACCTCTGCCTCGACACCCGCTGCACCTATTACAACCAGTCGCTCGAGTGGCGTCAGGGGATCAGCTACTGCATGAAGGCGCCCGGCTCCCACGGCGGCCACGCGTGCACCAGCCCCACGGGTGATGCCATCTGCTGGGTGGCGACGTCGAGCCCGCGCTGCTGGGCGGTCTCCTCCACCGATACCGCGCCCGCCCTCATCGCCCTCGGCGCGCGGATCACCCTCGTCTCGGCGGACGGCGAGCGGGACATTCCGCTCGAGGAGTTGTACGCCGACGACGGGATGGCGTATCTGACCAGGCGGCCCGACGAGATCCTCACGGCGGTGCATCTCGCTCCGGCCGAGCCGGGGTGGCGCAGCACGTACACGAAGCTCAGGCGCCGCGGCTCGTTCGACTTCCCGGTGCTGGGGGTGGCCGCGGCGGTGCGGTTCGGGGAAGGGGGCGTGGTCGCCGACGCGCGCGTCGTGCTCGGGGCCGTGGCGTCGCGGCCGGTGCTCGTGCCGGAGTCGTCATCGCTGGTCGGGCGCGTCCTCACGGACGACGCGATCGAGGGCGTGGCCGCCGCGGCAGCGGACCACGCCACGCCCCTCGACAACACCGACCTCGCCTACGCCTGGCGGAAGAAGATGGTGCGGCACTACGTGGCGGGGGTGCTCAAGGAACTCCGGGGACCGATTCGGTCGGCTTAGCAATAGGTGGCGCCGGGGGGGGCCGCGCTGGCGGGAACAGGCGGCCCAAGATTACTTGCTAGGCTTATGAGACGATCTTCAGTCGCCTTACCATACCTTCCCGAACGCATTGACGGCCTCCACGAGATCGCCGCCAACATCTCCTGGAGCTGGAGCCGGGACGCCCGGGCCCTGTTCCGCGTCCTCGACCGTCCGCTCTGGCACCTGACGCGCCACAATCCGCTCGAGCAGCTGCGCCGCGTGGACCCGAAGCGGCTGGCCTCCTGCGCGCACGACACCAAGTTCCTCCAGCTGTACGACCGCGTGATGAGCGATCTGCGGTCGGCGGAGACCAACCTCGGCACCTGGTTCGCCCAGGATTACCCGGATCTCCAGGGGAAGACCGCGGCGTACTTCTGCGCCGAGTTCGGGCTCCACAACTCCGTCCCGATCTACTCCGGCGGCCTGGGCGTCCTCGCGGGCGATCACTGCAAGGCCTCGTCCGACCTGGGCGTGCCTCTGGTGGCGGTCGGCCTGCTCTACACCCAGGGCTATTTCGACCAGCGGATCCGGCTCGACGGCTGGCAGGAGGACACGGACGAGCGGTTCGACGCGCGCATGGGGCCGCTCGAGCCGCTCATCGGGCCGAAGGGCGAGCCGTGGCTCGCGGTGGTGCGCGCGTTCGGCCGGCCGGTGCACGTCGGCGCGTGGCGGATGAAGGTGGGGCGCGTCTCGGTATTCCTGATGGACACGGATCTCGAGGAGAACGATCCTGCCGACCGCAACCTGGCGGGCCGGCTCTATGCCGGCGGGCCCGAGCAGCGGCTCAAGCAGGAATGGGCGCTCGGCGTCGCGGGGGTCCGGGTGCTGCGCGCGGTCGGCTTCAATCCGGGCGTCTGGCACGCCAACGAGGGCCACGCGGCGTTCATGCTCGTCGAGCGGCTGCGCGAATGCGCGGCGAACGGCGTGCCGTTCGAGGATGCGGTGCGTCAGGTGCGCGCTACGTCCATCTTCACCACGCACACGCCCGTGCCCGCGGGCCACGACGCGTTCCCCCAGGAGCTGGTGGAGCAGTGCACCGGCCCGGTGTGGGAGGAGATGGGGATCAGCCGGGACCAGTTCATGCACCTCGGCTACCATCCCAAGCGGGACCACGGACACTTCCACATGGCGGTGCTGGCCGAGCGGCTCTGCGGCCGGATCAACGGCGTGGCGAAGCGCCACGGCGAGGAATCGCGCCGGATGTGGCACGACCTCTGGCCGGACCGGAAGACGAGCCAGGTGCCGATCTCGCACGTCACCAACGGCGTGCATCTGGCGACCTGGATGTCGCACCGGATGATGGCGCTGCTCGACAATCACCTCGGCGCCGACTGGGGGAACCGCCTCGACGATCCGGCGCTCTGGGAGCGGGTGCTCACGCTCGACGACCAGATCCTCTGGTTCGTCCACACGGAGCTCAAGGGCATCCTGATGAGCTTCATCCGGGAGCAGGCGCGCCGGCGGTGGACGGACGAGTGGAAGGACTCCGCGCACGTCGTCGGCGCCGGCACGCTGCTCGATCCCGAGGCGCTGACGATCGGCTTCGCGCGCCGGTTCGCGAGCTACAAGCGGTCCACGCTGATATTCCGGGACATCGAGCGGCTGCGGAAGCTGCTCGTCGACACCTGGCGCCCGGTGCAGATCGTCTTCTCGGGGAAGGCGCATCCGGCGGACGAGGAAGGCAAGAAGATGCTCCAGGAGGTGTACGCGTTCTCGCGCGATCCGCGGCTGGAAGGCCGCGTCGCGTTCCTCGAGGACTACGAGCTGCACCTGGCGCACCGGATGATCCAGGGCGTGGATCTCTGGCTCAACCTGCCGCGACCGCCGCTCGAGGCGTGCGGCACCAGCGGAATGAAGGCGGCGCTGAACGCGGTGCCGCAGCTCAGCACGCTCGACGGCTGGTGGTTCGAGGCCTTCGACGGCCTCAACGGCTGGGCGATCAAGCCCGCGCCGGAGGGCGGCGACGGCGACGAATGGGACGCCGAGCAGCTGTACACGCTGCTCGAGGACGAGATCGTGCCGCTGTTCTACGACCGCGACGCGCGCGGCGTGCCCGTCGGCTGGGTGGCGAAGATGAAGCACGCGCTCAAGACCGTGGGCGAGCGCTTCACGGCGCGGCGGATGGTGCAGCAGTACGTCCAGGGTTACTACGCCCCCGCGTTGCGAGGCGATGTTGCGGGTGACGAGCCCCCTACTGCCTAGCGAAGGCGCGCCGGTGGCCGCGCCTCCCGGAAGCGCGCCCTGGCGCGCTCCCGCGCAGCCGCCGCTGCTGCTCGGCTCGAGCGCCGACGGACCGGTGGGAGTGGTGCACGTGGTGGCGGAGTACGCCCCCTACGCGCACACCGGCGGGCTGGCGGACGCGGTCGCCGGGCTGGCTCGATGCCAGGCCGCGGCCGGCGTGCCGACCGCGGTGATCATGCCGCTGCACCGCTCCGTCCACCGGATGGGGGAGGAGCTGGTGCCGGTCGGGCGCCCGTTCCCCGTGCAGGTCGGGCCCCGCCTCGAGTGGACGAGGCTGTACCGCGCGCCCGGCTCCCCGCGTGCTCCGCGGGTCTTCTTCCTCGAGCACGACGGGTACTTCAACCGGCCGGGCCCGTACGGCTCGGGCGGGACGGACTACGGGGACAACGGCTTCCGGTTCGCCTTCTTCGCCCAGGCCGCGCTCGAGATCCTGCCGCGCATCACCAACGCGCCCGTCGTCGTGCACGCGCACGACTGGCACGCGGCACTCGTGCCCGTCTATCTCCGCACGACGTACGCGGGCCGGGAGTTCTACGACCGGGTGCGGACGGTCCTCACAGTCCACAACGCCGCGTTCCAGGGCTGGTTCCCCGAAGACATCCTGCGGGTCGTGGGGTTGCCGGCGTCGCTGTACGACTGGCGCTGTCTCGAGTGGTACGGCCGGGTGAACTACCTCAAGGGCGGGATGGCGCTGGCGGACTTCGTGACGACGGTGAGCCCGACCCACGCGTGGGAGCTGACGACGCCCGAGGGCGGCTTCGGCCTGCAGGACGCCTTCCGCGCCCTGGGCGACCGGCTGCTGGGGATCGTCAACGGTATCGACGTCGAGCTGTGGGATCCGGCGGTGGACCCGCAGATCAGCGCGAACTTCTCGGCGAACGACCTGTCGGGGAAGCGGCGCTGCAAGGCGGCGCTGCAGCGGACGTTCGGCCTGCCGGTGCGCTACAACGTCCCGGTGATCGGGATGGCGGCGCGGCTGGTGCCACAGAAGGGGCTCGACCTCCTGATCGACAACCCGCGCCTGTTCGGCAACGGCGCGCAGTTCGTGTTCACGGGGCGCGGCGAGCCGAGGTACGAGCGGGTGCTCACCTCCATCGCGTCGGCGTCGCACCAGCGGGTCGGGGTGAGGCTCGGCTTCACCGACCGGATGGCGCGCCGCATCATGTCGGGGGCCGACATCTTCCTGGTGCCATCGCTGTTCGAGCCGTGCGGGCTCACGCAGATGACCTCGCAGCGCTACGGCACCATCCCGGTGGCGCGCCGGGTCGGGGGCCTGGCCGACACCGTGGCGGACGGCGAGACGGGTTTCCTGTTCGACGGGTACACGCCCGCGGCGCTGGCGTCGGCGGTCCAGGAGGCGGTGGACACGTACCGCACCCCCGCCCGCTGGGCCTGGATGGTCGAGCACGCGGTCGAGCGCGACTTCGGGTGGGAGCGCTCGGCCGCGGCGTACGCCGCCGTCTATCGCCGCGTGCTCGCGGCCGCCGCCGTCGGGCGGTAGGCGCGGGTGGATTTCGTCCTCGCCCTCCACAGCCACCTGCCGTACGTCCTGCGCCACGGTCGCTGGCCCCACGGCAGCGACTGGCTCTGCGAGGCCGCGCTCGACTCCTACCTGCCGCTGATCGAGAAGGTGCACGAGCTGGCCTCGCGCGGCGTCCGCGCCCCGCTCACCATCGCCATCTCGCCGGTGCTCGCCAACCAGCTCGCCGATCCGTTCTTCGGCTCGGAGCTGGACGCCTTCTTCGCGCAGCGCCTGGAGTCGTGCGGCGAGGCCCGCCGCACCCTGCCGCAGACCGGTGACCGCGCGCTCCTCCCGCTGGTGGATTTCTGGGAGGCGCGGTTCCGGACGCTGCAGGAGCGCTTCGAGACGGAGGGCCGCGACATCGCGGCCGCGTTCGCGCGGCTCGAGGCGGCGGGCGACCTGGAGGTGATGACCTGCGCGGCGACGCACGGCTACCTGCCGCTGCTGGCGCGCGAGGAGAGCATCCGGCTCCAGCTCGCGGTCGCGGTGGCCGAGCACCGGCGGATCTTCGGGCGCGAGCCGGCGGGATGCTGGCTGCCCGAGTGCGCGTATCGCCCGGGTGGCTGGTGGGAGCCGCTGCCGCGTACGCCGCACGCCGGGATGCGCGCCGGGATCGAGGAGCACCTGGCAGCCGCCGGCATCAGGTTCTTCTTCACCGACGCGCACCTGGCCCGGGCGGGGAGCGCGCTCGGCGGCTACGCGGAGGTGCCGATCGGGGCCGAACGGTTCGACGCGGTGCGCCGCGATCGCCCGCGCCACGGAGGAGATGGTGCGTGGCGGACGCCCTACCGCGCCTACCTCGTCGCCTCGCAGGGGACCGCGTCAGCGGTGGCGGTGCTGGTCCGCGATCCGCGCTCCTCGATGCAGGTGTGGAGCCGCGACCTCGGGTACCCCGGTGCCGAGTCGTACCTCGAGTTCCACAAGATCCGCTGGCCGGGCGGACTCAAGCTCTGGCGCGTCAGCCGGCCGCACTCGGACCTCGGGTCCAAGCGGCCCTACGATCCGTCCGCCGCGCTGGCGCAGGTCGCGATGCACGCCTCCCACTTCGCGTCGTTGCTCGCGAGCGAGCAACAGGCGGGCGGCGCGGCAGCCGACGGCGTCATCGCGGCCCCGTTCGACACCGAGCTGTTCGGCCACTGGTGGTTCGAGGGCGTGGACTTCCTCGGCTCGGTCTACCGCAACCTCGGCGACCGGCCGCTGGTGCGCCCGCTCACGGCGTCCGAGCACCTGCGCGAGCACCCGCCGCGCGCGGCGATCGAGCTGGCCGCGGGCTCCTGGGGCGCGGGCGGCGACCACGGGATGTGGCTCAACGAGCAGACCCACTGGACCTGGCGGCGGCTCTGGCCGCTCGAGGATCGGTTCTGGGACGTGGCGCCCCGGGTGCTCGGCTCCGAGGGGGCGGGGCCCGTGCTGGCGCAGGCGGCGCGCGAGCTGCTCCTTGCGCAGGCCTCGGACTGGCAGTTCATCATCACCACGGGCGCGGTCAGCGACTACGCGGAGCGCCGCTTCGCTCTCCACGCCGGGGACGCGGAGCGGCTGGTCGGGTTCCTGGAGTCGGCGGCGGAGGGGTCGCTTCCCGGGGAGGCGGCACGGATGGCCGAGGAGCTGCATGCGCGCGACGCGATCTTCCCGGACGTGCTGCGGCAGGTCGAGAGCGTGGTGGGACAGGGCAGCGCGGCGGGGAGGCTCTGATGCGGGAGCGGGCGGTCGTCATGCACGGGCATTTCTACCAGCCGCCGCGCGAGAAACCGTGGCTGGAGTACGTGGAGACGGAGGCCACGGCCACGCCGTTCCACGACTGGAACCAGCGCATCGAGGCGGAGTGCTACCGCGCCGTGGTGGGCGCGCGCATCCCCGACGGGACCGGCCGGATCACGCGCATCGTCAACGTCCTCGAGCGGATGAGCTTCGACTTCGGTCCGACGCTGCTGGAGTGGATGGAGGACGAGGCGCCGGACACCTACCGGGCGGTGCTGGAGGCGGACGCGGTGAGTTGCCGGGCGTCGGGCGGCCACGGCAACGCGATCGCGGCGCCCTACCACCACGTGATCCTGCCGCTCGGCACCCGGCGTGACAAGGAGACGGAGGTGCGCTGGGGGATCGCGGACTTCCGGCGCCGCTTCCGCCGCGCGCCGGAAGGGATGTGGCTTCCCGAGACGGCGGTGGACGACGAGACGCTCGACGTCCTCGCCGCCAACGGGATCGCGTTCACGATCCTCGCGCCGCACCAGGTGAAGAAAGTCCCCACCGGCGGCCTGCCGGGCCGGTACACGACCCGCGGGAAGCGTCAGATCGCGGTGTGCATCTACGACGGGGATCTCTCGCACGACGTCGCCTTCGGGGCGCTGCTCAAGGACGCCTACGCGTGGGCGAGGCGGATGCTGGAGACCGGCGGCTCGACGCCCCCCGCGCTGCTCTCGCTCGCGACCGACGGCGAGACCTTCGGGCACCACCACAAGTTCGCCGAGATGGCGCTCGCGAAGGTGCTGGAGATCCTGGAGCAGCGGCCGGACGTGGCGGTCACGAACTACGCTGCGTTCCTGGCGGCGCACCCCGCGACGCAGCCGGTGGAGCTGGTGGAGGCCAGTTCGTGGAGCTGCGTGCACGGGGTCGAGCGGTGGCGGTCCGACTGCGGGTGCCGCCTCGCGCCGGAGCGGGGGTGGCAGCAGAAGTGGCGCGCGCCGCTCAGGGCGGCGATGGAATGGCTGGCCGGGGAGCTGCACCGGACCTTCGAGCTGGAGGGTGGCGCGCTGCTCAAGGATCCGTGGGCCGCGCGCGACGCGTACGGCGCCACGCGGGGCAGTGGCGTGGGGGCGATCGCTGACCTGGTGGCGTCCCACGCCGCGCGGCCGCTCACGGCGGCCGAGGCCGTCCGGGTGCGCGAGCTGCTCGCGCTGGAGCACGACGCGCTCGCGCTGTTCACCTCGTGCGCCTGGTTCTTCGACGACATCGGCGGGCTGGAGCCGCTGCAGGCGATGCGCTACGCCGCGCACGCGATCGAGCTGGCGGGGCCGATGGCGGCGCGGCTCGAGAACGGCTTCGCGCAGCGGCTGGCGGAGGCGGTGAGCAACGACCCCGCGGTGGGGGACGGACGGAAGATCTTCCTCGAGCAGGCGCGGCCGAAGGTGCCACCGCCCGCCAGGGTCGCGGGGAGCTTTGTGGCGCTGCGCCGCCACGTCCCGGGCCCCGAGAACGACCGGCTCTACTGCTACGACCTGACGGGGGGCGGAGCCCGCGTCCAGGTGGTGCATCGCCGCAGCGGTCGCGTCGCGGTCTTCGACGTCGGTGTGCAGCCGCTCGGCGGCTGGCGCTTCGCCGTCTCCGTGGCGCCACCGGGAGCCGTGCAGGGCGCGGCCGCGCACCTGACCATCGCCAACCTCACGGAGCGGGAGCGCTGGGCGGTCACGGCGGCGCTGATCGCGGAGATCATGGACCGCGTCCTCACGCCGGAGGAGTCCGCGGCCCTCTGCCACGGCAGCGGCGCGCTGGCCGAAGTGGCGGAGCGCGGCCTGGTGTGGCGTCTCAACCTGCTGCCCCGCGATCCGACGGATTCCGCCCCCGCGGTGCTCGACCTGCTCGACCTGCTGGAGCTGCTCGGCCGCGCGGTGCCGTTCGATGCGCAGACGGCTTTTTACCGCGCGCGGGGCGCGATGCGGCCGGATCAGGCGCGGAAGCTCGCCGCGATCGCCGAGCGGCTGGGCTTCGCCGCGGGCGCGTGACGTGGAGCCGATCCGCTTCGCCTTCGGAGTGCACGACCACCAGCCGGTCGGGAACTTCGACCACGTCATCGAGCAGCACGTGCGCGAGGCGTACCGCCCGTTCCTCGAGCGCCTCGCCGAGCGCGGCTTCGTCCCGATCACCCTCCACGTCTCGGGCCCGCTCCTCGAGTGGCTCGAGGCGCACGACCGTCCCTTCCTCGACTTCGTCGGCCGCCTCGCCGCCGACGGCAAGATCGAGCTGCTCCTCTCGGGCTACGATGAGCCCATCCTGACGTCGCTGCCGCGCGCCGACCGGGTCGAGCAGGTGGTGCGGATGCGCGAGGAGCTGCGGCGCCTGTTCGGGGCGGACATCCGGGCCGAGGGGCTCTGGCTGACCGAGCGCGTCTGGGAGCCGGACCTCGCGGCCGACCTCGCGGAGGCCGGAGTCCGCTACTGCCTGGTGGACGACCGCCACTTCCTGGTGAGCGCGATCGCGAAGGAGCGCCTCCACGCCCCGTGGTGGACGGAGGCCGACGGGCACAAGCTCGCGCTGTTCCCGATCGACGAGCGGCTCCGCTACCTGGTGCCGTTCAAGCCGCCGGCCCAGGTCCTGGGCTACCTCGAGCACCTGCGCGCGGCCGGCCACCGGCTCGCCGTGCTCGCCGACGACGGCGAGAAGTACGGCGGCTGGCCGGGGACGCGGGCGTGGGTCTACGAGCGCGGCTGGCTCACCGAGTTCCTGGACGTGATGCTGGGCGCGGTGGGGCGCGGCGAGGTGCAGCTCGTCACCTTCTCCGGCGCGCTGGCCGAGGTGCCGAGCGGCGGCCTCGCCTACGTGCCGGCGGTGTCGTACCGCGAGATGGAGAAGTGGGCCCTGCCGCCGGAGGCGGCGACCCGGCTCGAGGCGCTGGAGCGGGAGATGGGCGAGCACCGGCTCGCGGGTCCCGACGCGGGGCTGGTGCGCGGAGCGCACTGGCGGAACTTCTTCGTCCGCTACCCCGAATCGAACCGGATGCACAAGAAGATGCTGGCGCTTTCGGCGCTGCACCGCGCGCGGGCGCGGCAGGCCGGCGCGCCCGACCTCGCGGCCGCGCGCCGGGCCATCGGACGCGCGCAGTGCAATGACGCCTACTGGCACGGCGTGTTCGGCGGCCTCTATCTGCCGCACCTGAGGGGCGCGATCTGGCAGAACCTCGCCCTGGCCGAGCGGCTGCTTCGAGCCGGCGAGCCGCTCGCAGCCGAAGTCGTGGACGTGGACTACGACGGCCACGACGAGATCTGGGTGCACTCGTCCGCCGTCTCGGTGGTGATCGCGCCGGCGCGCGGCGGCGCGGTCGAGGAGTACACGCGCTTCTCCTCGCTGACCAACTACGCGAACGTCCTGACCCGGCGCCACGAGGCGTATCACGACGAGAGGCCGCAGCCCCACCAGCACGGGACCGAACCTCCGCACGAGACGCCAGTCTACGATGCGGACGGCCGGGCGCTGCTGGTGGACCGGGTCCTGGCCGGAGACCTGACGCGCGACGCCTACGCGGCAAGCGACTATGCGCCCCTCCGGTCGTGGGCGCGGGCCCCGCTCCGGTACCGCATCGAAGCCGGCGAGGGAACGTTGGACGTCGTGCTCGAGGGCGACGGCCTGCAGAAGCGGATCCGCGTCGCCGCCGACGGCCAGCTCGCCGTGGCGTACCGGTGGGAGGGCGCGGGCCTTCCCGGGGACGCGCGGTTCGCACCCGAGATCTCGCTCGCGGCCGCGCTGGACATCGCGACCGACCCGCCCGCCGAGCTGTGGCGCTTCCCGATCGAGACCGTCGCGAAATCGGAGCGCGGGCTCGAGCGGACGGTACAGGGCGAGTCCCTGACGCCGCTCTGGCCGGTCGCCGCCGGCGAAGGCCGACTCGCACTGAACCTGCCGCCCAGCGCCGGAGCACAGTAACCTTCGGGGGCGGCTGGCCGGAGGGGGGGGCGTGGCGTGCGTCACGGCGCCCTGCTCCAGGGGCAGCCACCTTCCAGGCGCGCGTTTCATCCCAGGGAGCCGTCAGAGGGGAGCAGCGATGTCCTCCACCACCAAGCGTCTGACTGCGGGTGCGGTGCTGGCACTGGCGCTATACATGGCCGCCTGCAAGGAGACCACGTCGCCGACTGCGGATCCCACCGCGATCGCGACCGGCGTGACCGGGCTCAACTCCACCTTCTCCCAGAACGCCGTCTTTCAGAGTCTCTCCGCGCTGTCCACCAGCTTCACGCTCAGCGCCCCGGTCGCGCGGCCGCTGACCACACCGCTCGGCCCGTCCGCCAGCGATTGGGGGCTGATGCTCCGCCTCGCCGGTCAGGCGCGGGGCCCGATGCTCGCGCTGTTCCCCATCAACGTCCAGGGGAAGGTCTTTCAGTGGGACACGGCGGGAGGCGGCAAGTACCGGATAACCGACTCCTCGCTGGCGGTCCCGGAGAACGGCGTGCGCTACATCCTGTATCAGGTGAGCCCCAGCACCGACCGGCCGAGCCTGCCCCTGACGACCACCGGTTACGTGGACCTGATCGACCAGAGCACGCAGCAGGCGAACGTATTGCACCTGCTGCTCAAGGTCGGTACCCAGACGGCCGCAGACTACACGATCAGCCAGGTCAAGACCACCACGGTCGATACGCTCAAGGCCGTGGGTTACGTCACCGACGTGGTCGCCGGCGGGACGCCGGTCACCTTCACCCTGTCCCACGCGCTCACGCTCTCGGACAGCAGTCTCGTGACGGTCTATTCGGCGAGCGGGAATGCCGCGGCAGTCACGATGCACACCAGCTATTCCGGCGCGGGCGGGGGCAATGTCGCCCTGGACTGGGTCGTCCAGAAGAACGGCTCGCTCGAGGTCGTGGGGAACAGCACCTCGTCCGCCATCAATTTCCAGTTCAAGTTCAACGGCACGGACTGGGCCACTGTGGGCGGGACGCCGAGTGCCCCGACCTTTACGGGGGCCGGCGGCGGGACGCTGACCGCGACGGACCTGGTGGCGGTGGCGCAGGTGCTGCAGGGCTTCTACAACATCGCGTCGAACCTGAGCGGCGTGTTCGGCCCGGCGTTCCTCGTCTTCAAATAGGGTGCGCGCCGGCTTCCTGCTGCTCCTGCTGACCGGCGCCGCCACGCCGCTCGCCGCGCAGACCGACGCGGCGCTGCTCCGCCACGCGCTGCGGCTCCACCGCGCGGTGCCGATGATCGACGGGCACAACGACCTGCCGTGGAAGCTGCGGACGCTGGGGACGGGCGCCGAGGACAGCATGGCGATCCGCCGGCCCAACTTCTCGTGGGACAGCCTCGACATCTCGAAGAGCCAGCCGAAGCTGATGACGGACATCCCCCGGCTCCGGGCGGGGGGCGTCGGGGCCGTCTTCCTCTCGACCTGGATCCCCGCGGAGCTGATGGCGGGCGGCGCGGCACGGACGGAGCTGGAGCAGATCGACATCGTGCGGCGCCTGCCCGAGCGCTATCCGTCCGTCTTCGCGCTCGCGCGTACGGCCGACGACGTCCTGCGCATCCACCGCCAGCGCAAGATCGCGCTCCTGATCGGGGTGGAGGGCGGGCACGCGATCGAGAACTCGCTCCCGCTGCTCCGCATGTACTACGACCTGGGCGCGCGCTACATGACGCTCACCCACTTCGCCACGCTCCCCTGGGCGGACGCCGCCGGGGACGACTCGACCCACCACGGGCTCACGCCGTTCGGCTTCGCGGTGGTGCGCGAAATGAACCGCCTCGGGATGCTGGTGGATCTGGCCCACGTCTCCGACTCGGTGATGGCGCAGGTCCTGCGGGTCAGTGCGGCGCCGGTGATCTTCTCGCACTCGTCGGCCCGGGCGCTGTCCGACGTGCCGCGCGACGTCCCCGACTGGATCCTGCGGATGCTGCCGAGGAACGGCGGCGTGGTGATGGTGAACTTCTACTGCCCCTTCGTGGACTCGGCGACGGCGCGTTACGAGGCCGAGCGGCGGGCGGTCGCTCTCCAGGCCGGCCGGCAGACCGGCGCCGACAGCGCCGTGGTGGCCGCCGCCGTCGCTCGCTGGACTGCGGAGCATCCCGCGCCGCCGCGCCCGGGGATCGGCGAAGTGGCGGACCACATCGAGCACATCCGCCGGGTGGCGGGTGTGGACCACGTCGGCTACGGCAGCGACTTCGACGGGATCGACTGCGCGCCGCAAGGGCTGGAGGACGTGAGCAAGTTCCCGGCTCTCACCGCCGAGCTGCTCCGGCGCGGCTGGACGGACGCGGACGTGGAGAAGGTGATCGGCCTCAACCTGCTCAGGGTGATGCGTCAGGCCGAGCGGGTGGCGCGGCGGCTCCAGCGCGAGCGCCGGCCGGCGACCGCGACGATGGCGCAGCTCGACAGCCTGCGGGGCAGGTGACGATGCGCGCGAAGACGCTCCGGCATGCGGGACCTGTCGCGCTGGCGCTCGTGGTGGCCGCCTGCTCGCACGCGCCGCCCGCTCCTCCCGTCCAGCCCGCCGAGCCGGTCGTAGCGCCGCACGCGGCGTCGGGGACTTACGACCTCACCACGACGCTGCCGAGCCGCCAGCCGTCCCAGACGTCGCGGGGCCGGGGCCGCGCCGCCCCCGTCGTGACGCCGACGCTCGATCTGGTGTACCGGCCGGTCGCCGCGCCGGACGCCACCGCCGGGTCGAACACCCAGTTCGCGGCCACACTCAACCTCCCCGGCTACACGCGCGCGCCCCGCGGACGCACCGGCCAGGCCGTCGTGTGGTGGCCGCTGCCCGGGGACAGCGTGATCGTCCACTTCCAGCCGCCCCAGGCCACGGGACTCGTGGACCTGCGGGGCACGCTCCGCGCCGACACGCTGTCCGGCGACGTCTGGTATACCTCTCCGGGGACGGGGGCGTCGTTCCAGATGGGGAAGTTCAGGGCGGTAAAGCGAAAGAAGTGAGAGGCGAGACGTGAGAGATGAGACGGTGCGGCTCAACTCCCTCATCGCGAAGCAGCTCGAGGAGACGCCGCCGTCGCCGCAGTCGCTCAACGCCGACGTGCCCAGCGCGCTCGCCGAGCTGGTGCTGCGCGCCCTGAGCAAGGACCCCGCGGGCCGGCCGCAGAGTGCGGCCGAGATGTACGCGGCGCTGGATGCCATCGCGACCTGACCGCTCGGCCCGGGATCCCTTTCCGATCCGGACGCGCGGCCTGCGGAAACGCTACGGCCGCGTCACGGCGCTCGAAGACCTCTCCCTCGAAGTCGGCGAAGGGGAGGCCTTCGGCTTTCTGGGCCCGAACGGCGCCGGGAAGACCACGACCATCCGCCTGCTGCTCGGGCTGCTCCGGCCGAGCGGCGGCGAGGCCGTCGTGCTGGGGAAGAAGGTCTCGCGCGCCGTGGCCTGGCGCGGCGAGGTGGGGTACCTCCCCGGCGACATGGCCTTCTGGCCGCGGCTCTCCGGCCTGGAGACGCTGGACTTCCTCGCGGACCTCACCGGCCGGCCGGCGTCGGCGCGTGTCGAACTGCTGAAGCGGCTGGACCTCAGCGCCGCCGACCTCGCGCGGCCCGTGCGCACCTACTCCGACGGGATGAAGCAGAAGCTCGGCATCGTGCAGGCCCTGCAGTGCGCGCCGCGCCTGGCGCTGCTCGACGAGCCGACCAAGGGGCTGGACCCCCTGATGCAGCAGGCGTTCTACGAGATCGTCACCGACATGCGCCGGCGCGGCGCCACCGTCTTCCTCTCCTCCCACGTGATCGCGGAGGTGGAGCGGATGTGCGACCGGGTGGCGATGCTGCGGGCGGGCCGCCTGGTCACGGTCGGGAGCGTGGTGCAGCTGCGCCAGGCGGAGCGGCGCCGGGTCAGCGCCGATTTCAGCGCGGACGTGGACGTGACGGCGCTCGCGCACTTCGGCGACATCACGGCCGGCACCGGACGACACGTGGAGATGCTGGTCGCCCAGGCACAGGTCGCCGCCCTCGTCGTGCGCCTCGGGATGCTCCCGCTGGCCGACGTCGTCATCGAGCACCCGACGCTCGAGGAGGCGTTCCTGGAGCACTACCGGTGATCGGCGTCCTGTTCCGCCATCACGTGCGCCTGCACCGGGTGCCGCTCGTGCCGCTCGCGCTCGGCCTGGCGCTGTTCGAATGGATGATGACCTTCGTCGCGCGGGAGCCGTCCGTCACGAGCTTCCTCACCAGCGCGCTCCGGGCGGCGCCGCCGCAGTTCCTGGCGCTGCTCAACCAGGACCTCGTGGCCGCTGTGAGCCCGCAGGGGATCATCGGCGTCGGCTACACCCACCCCTTCGCCTTGATCATGATGGCCGTGTGGGCCGTGCGGGTGCCGAGCGCGTCGCTCGCGGGAGAGATCGGCCGGGGCACGATGGATCTCGTGGCGGCCCGGCCGGTGGTACGGGGCGTCCACGTCGTCGCCGCCGCACTCGCACTGCTGGCGGGCCTGACGGTGCTCGCGCTCGCGGCCTGGCTCGGCACCTTCGTCGGACTGGTCGGGCGCCCGCTCGAAGGCGTCACCGCGTGGCGGTTCCTTCCGGTCGCCGCGGGGATGTGGCTGCTGTTCGCCGCGGCGGGCTCGGTCGCGATCTTCGTGTCAGCGCTCGCCCGGGAAGCGGGAACCGCCATCGCGTGGAGCTCGGGGCTGCTGGCCGGCTCGTACGTGCTCGACTACGCGGCGCGGGTCTGGCCCCGCATCGCGTCGCTGCGTCCGCTCTCGCTGTTCCGGTATTACGAGCCGCAGCAGGCGATGATCGCCGGGCTCGCCTCGTACGACGTGGAAATCCTCGCCGCGGTGGCCGCGGCGGCGCTCCTGCTCGCCTTCGCGGTCTTCTCCAGCCGCGATCTCTAGCCGCTAATTCGTCTTCGCCGCTTCCGCCATCTCGGCGGACTTCAGGCACCACTTATGACAGGCGATGGCGCCGTCGCCGAAGTGTTCGCACTTCCTGAGATCCTCGAACGGCGTCACGCCGCCCAGGAACGCCGCCGGCGGCCCCAGCACCGCCATCGTGCGCCGCAGCACGGGACACCACACCGTGCCGCGAATGCCGAGCCGGTCCAGCAGCATGCGCCCCGTCGAGATCACGAGCGTGGAAACGATGCCCAGGAGGATCAGCAGGGCGATCCCTACCCAGACGGCGAGGATGCACCAGAGGAGGACGTGCAGCATCGGTACCTTCCCTTCGACTCTCCGATCAAGAAGCTAGTGCATACCACGGGCCGCGGACACGAACCAGCGAGGTGATTGCCGAGGAGAGTTCTCGGCATTCGCTCGCTTGCGGTGCCCCGGGGTCGCCACGATCTTCGCACGCCATGAACCCTGCAGCCGTCTACATCATCGCGATTTGCGGCGCCGGCGCCGTGATCGCGTGCGTGGCGTTCATCTGGGCGGCGCTGAAAGGGGAGTTCGCGGACGCGTCCGAAGCGGCGTTCCTGGTCTTCGACGACGACGACGTGCAGCACCCGTCGGGAGAAGAGCCGTGAGCGCGGCCGCCGTGTACCTCGACAGCCCGCCGCCCGACGTCGCGATCGCCGAGCGGGTCGCCGCCGACGAGAGCACGCGGCGTCCGGCGCTCCTCTTCTTTCACTCCGCGGTCGCCTGGCTGGTCATCGGATCCGTCTTCGGCCTGGTCGCGTCGCTCAAGTTCCAGTTCCCCGATTGGCTGACGGGAGAGGCGGCGCTGACGTTCGGGCGCGTGCGTACCGTGCACCTCAACGCGGTGGCGTACGGGTGGGCGGGGATGGCGCTGGTCGGGCTCGCGGTCTGGATGATCCCGCGGCTGGTGCGCGCGCCGCTGTACCGGCCGGGCCTCGCCGTCGCAGCCGCGTGGGGATGGAATCTCTGGCTGGTCCTGGGGCTCGGCGCGATTCTCGCGGGCTGGAACGACGGGCTGGAGTGGCTCGAGATCCCGTACCCGATCGACACGATCGTCGTGGTAGCGGGCGGGCTGATGGCGATCAGCGTGCTGGGCACGGTCGCGCGGCGGAAGACCAAGCACTTCTACGTCAGCGTCTGGTACGCGCTCGCGGCGCTGGTCTGGTTCCCGATCATCTTCGCGACGGCGAACCTGCCGATCTTCGGCGGCGTGGAGCAGGCGGCGGTGAACTGGTGGTACGGGCACAACGCCTTGGGCCTGTTCATCACGCCGCTGGCGCTGGCGGGGGCCTACTACTTCATCCCGAAGGTCCTGGGCCGGCCGATCCAGAGCTACTACCTCTCGCTGGTCGGCTTCTGGGCCCTGGCGTTCTTCTATTCGCTGAACGGGATCCACCACCTGATCGGCGGGCCGCTGCCGGCGTGGCTGATCACGACCTCGATCACCGCGAGCGTGATGATGGTGATCCCGGTGGCCGCGACGGCGGTGAACTTCCACACGACGATGGTGGGGCGGTTCGCGGCACTGAAGCACAGCCCAACGCTGCGGTTCGTGGTGGCGGGCTCGATGATCTACACGGCCGTCAGCCTCCAGGGCTCGGTGGAGGCGCTCCGCGGCTTCAACCGGATCGCGCATTTCACGCACTACACGGTCGGGCACGCGCACCTCGGCGTGTACGGGTTCGCGAGCCTGATCCTCTTCGGCTGCCTCTACTTCATCATCCCGCGGCTGGTGGACTGGGAGTGGCCGAGCGACAAGCTGATCCGCTGGCACTTCTGGCTGGCGCTCGCGGGGGTGCTGATCTACGTGGTCTCGCTCTCGATCGGCGGGTGGCTGCAGGGCGAAGCGATGCTCGACGCCAGCCGGCCGTTCATGGACAGCGTGAACCTGACGAAGCCGTACCTGATCGTGCGGTCCGTCGGCGGCACGCTGATGCTCGCGGCGAACGTGACCTTCGCCTGGCACTACTGGCTGGTGGTGCGGCGCCGCGGCACGGCGCGGCTGGAGCCCGCCTGGTCGGCCGGGGAGGGGCTCGCATGAACAAGTACCGGGTCATCTTCCTGGGTGCGGTCGCGACGGTGCTGTTCGCGTTCTTCGTGCTGGTCTTCATGCCGCACCTCCAGCTCCTGTCCGTCGAGCCGCCGGCGGGGCTCAAGGCCTACGACGACTCCGCGCTCGCGGGGCGCCAGGTCTACGTCTCGCTCGGCTGCCTCTACTGCCACAGCCAGCAGGTGCGCGCGCCGTCGTTCGGGAGCGACGCGGCGCGCGGCTGGGGGCGGGCCTCGTATCCCGAGGACTACGCCTACGACTACCCGCACCTCCTGGGCACGATGCGCACGGGGCCGGACCTGATGAACATCGGGCTCCGGCAGCCGAGCCGCGCGTGGCACTACGCGCATCTCTACGAGCCGCGGGCGGTGACGCCGGGCTCGGTGATGCCGGCGTTCCCGTTCCTCTTCGCGGTGAAGAGCCAGGCGGAGATGGGGGACGAGATCGTGGACCTCCCGGCGGGCGTGGGGCCGGCGGGGAAGGTGGTGGTGGCCCTGCCGAAGGCGCGGGCCCTGGTGGGCTACCTGCTCGGCATGAAGCACGACTATCCTGCGGGGCCGGAGGCCGTGCCTGCGACGGCGCAGGGAGATGCCCGATGAGCGGCACCCCCCCCGATCGCAGCGTGCCGCCGGCGGAGATCCAGGCGGCCGAGTCGAAGCACGAGGTGGACGTCCTCGCCGTCCACCGGCACGCCTTCCGCGAGGCGGGCGATCCGCGGGAGGGCGCGGAGAACGGGCCGTGGTGGTTCTGGGCGGCGGCAGTCGCCGCGCTGGTCTTCGGCGGCTTCTACATGGGGCGCTTCAGCGGCGCATTCACGGGCGAGGCGGCGGTGCACGCACCGCCGGCGGCCCTGCAGCACGGGGCCGGCGCGCTCGGTGAAGCCGGGGAGCACGTGGATGGGGCCGCCGTCTTCAGCGGCCGCTGCGCCGCGTGCCATCAGGGCACCGGGCTCGGGCTCCCCGGCGTCTTTCCGCCGCTGGCCGGGAGCGAGTACGTGAACGGCGACCCGGCGCGGCTGGCGCGGCTGGTGCTGCGCGGCCTGACGGGTCCGGTCACGGTGGCGGGCGCCCAGTTCAACGGCGCCATGCCGGCGTGGGCGGACCAGCTCAAGGACGCCGAAGTCGCGGCGGTGCTCACGTACGTGCGGACGCAGTTCGGCAACAGCGCGGGCGCGGTGACGGCCGACGTCGTGGCCGAGGCGCGCGCGGCGACCGCGAGTCGCACGGCGCCGTGGACGGCGCAGGATCTCAAATAGCGGGCACAGAGGCACGGGAGGCGCGTATGGAGAAGTCGAATCGGGTCCCGCAAATCTATGGCTATACCGTGTGCGTCATCGCGGTCGTCACGTTCCTGATCTGCGCGACAGTCGTGGTCAACAACGTTTTCGACCTGGCCAATCCGCTCCAGGCGGGGTTCGGGGCGACCCTGTCCAGCTTCGAGGCCTACCAGGCGGACCAGCACCCGTCCGCGGTGGGGGCCCAGGCGCGCCCCGATACGACCTCCGAGGCGACGCTGCGCAGGCGCTACGAGGCGCTCAGGACCGACCACATCGCGCGGGTGAGGTTCCAGGCGTGGAAGGCCATCGTGACCAGCGGCCTGCTGCTGCTCATCTCGGTGGTCCTGTTCGTGTGGCACTGGCGGTGGATGAAGCGGCTGGGCGCGGCCGCGGAGGCGGGTACGGCCTGAAGGCGCGGCAGGCTGCCTGGCGCCTTGCCAAACCACGGGCGCCCCCGGCAGCTTGCGGATCATCCTCTCTCGCGCTGTTGATCCCGGTGAGCCTCGAGCCGCCTCCCTGACGCGGGGGACGCCGTGCCTCTCCTGATCGCCTCGCTCGCGCTGGCCCTGGGGCTCGCCGGCCCGGGGCCCCGGGACGGACGCGAGGTGATCCGGGCGATGCACGACCGCTATGCGGCGTGGTATCACACGATCGCGTTCACCCAGCACAACACGGCCACCGACTCGCTGGGCCGCGAGACCCACTCGACCTGGCGGGAGTACGCGGCGCTGCCGGGCCGGCTGCGCATCGATTTCCTGCCGGCGGACAGCGGCAAGGGCATCCTCTTCCGCAGCGACACCGAGTACGTCTACGCGCGCGATTCGCTGGTGCGCGCCGTCCCTCTCGTGCACCCGCTCCTCCTGCTGGGCTTCGACGTGTATCTCCAGCCCGCGGAGACCACGCTCGCCAAGCTCGAGCGGCTCGGCTTCGACCTCTCCATCGTGCACGAGGAGACGTGGCAGGGGCGCCCCGTGTACGTCGTCGGGGCGGCGCCGGGCGACCGCCGGCGCCTCCAGTTCTGGGTGGACCGTGAGCGGCTCGTCTTCGTGCGGTTGCTGCAGCCGGGCCGGCCGGACTCCACCCAGACGGCCGAGACGCGGTTCGAGGACTACCGTGTGGCGGGGCCGGGCTGGCTGTCGGCGCGCGTCGTCTTTCTGCGGGACGGGAGGCCGGTCTGGCTCGAAGAGTACGTGGACATCAAGACCGACCTGCCGCTCGACCCCGGCCTCTTCGACCCGCTGCGGTTCGGTGCGGCGCGCCCAAGTCGGTGAGGGTCCGCCGACGCTGGCGTACGTCGTGATCGGATGTCCCGTGAATCACGGAGGAGGCTGAGAGGATGCCGACCCTGCTCGCAGCGCGCGATCGCGACGCGATGGTGCGTCGCCTCAGGACGCTGACGCCGCAGCATCAGCGGCGCTGGGGGAAGATGACGGTCGACCAGATGCTGTGCCACGTGAGCGATCAGATGCGCGTGGCGCTCGGCGACCTGCCGACCAGGCCCTATGGCCCGTTCCTGAGCGGTCAGGCCGCGCGCTGGTACGCCATCCACACGCCGCTGCCGTGGCCCAGGGGCAAGGTCCGGACGTCGCCGGAGATGCTGACCGCAAAGCCGGCAGCCTGGGACGCGGACGTCCGGTCCTGCGAGGAGCTGATCGCGCGCTTCGGTCGGGAGCGTCCCGCCGCGGTCCACCCGCGGTTCGGGCGGCTGAGCCCGCGCGAGTGGTCGATCCTGGCGGCCAAACATCTGGATCACCACTTCACGCAGTTCGGCGTCTAGCAGCTCAGGCGATCACCGGACCCAACTGGTCCGCGGTGGCCGCGGCGGGCTCGCCCGCCTGGTTGGCCTCGGGCACGATGCGGCTGGCGTTATCATTATCCGATCAAGCTATCCGGTTTCATCGTGGGCAAGGAGTGTGGCCGTGATCCTGGTGACGGGCGGCGCCGGATTCGTGGGCAGCAACCTGGTCGTGGGGCTCAACCGCAACGGCGTCACCGACGTCCTCGTCGTCGACAACCTGCGCTCCGGGGACAAGCGGCCGAATCTCGGCGCGATCCGCTTCACGGAGTACGTGGACAAGGACGAATTCCTCCCCCTCCTCGAGCGCGGGAAGTTCGGAGCGACGATCGAGGCGGTGCTCCACCAGGGGGCCTGCACCGACACGATGGCGACGGACAGCGCGTACGTGATGCGCAACAACACCGAGTACTCCAAGACGCTGCTGAACTATGCGCTCGAGCGGCGCATCCCTTTCGTCTACGCCTCCAGCGCGTCGGTGTACGGCAATCGCGGCGTGTGCGCGGAACGCCCCGAGAACGAAGAACCCCTGAACCTGTACGCGCGGTCGAAGCTGGCGTTCGACCAGCACGTCCGGCAGGTGCTGGGGCGGGTCTCGTCCACGGTGGTGGGGCTCCGGTACTACAACGTCTACGGACCGCGGGAGGCGCACAAAGGGCGGATGGCCTCCATGGTCTGGCAGCTGTACCGCCAGCTCCGGGAGCGGGGCGAGATGCGGCTGTTCGCGGCCTCCGGCGGGTACGCCGACGGCGAGCAGCGGCGCGACTTCATCTGGGTCGGGGACGTCGTGGACGTGAACCTCTTCTTCCTCGACGGCCCGGCGCGGCAGGGGATCTTCAACACGGGCACCGGCGCGAGCCGCACGTTCAACGACATCGCGCGCAACCTGCTGACGCACCACGGCGCGGGCAAGGTGTCGTACATACCGTTCCCGAAGGAGCTGGAGGGGAAGTACCAGAGCTTCACGGAGGCCGACGTGACCGCGCTGCGCGCGGCCGGCTACGACCGGCCGTTCACGTCGCTGGAGGACGGCATCGCGAGCTACTGGGCGGCGGTCGAGTGAACGCCGGCCCGGGTCCCGGGTAGGAGGCCTGAACCGGGATTGTGCGCAGGGCAGGTCTCGGCGTCGCGCACCGCAGGAAGAGGGGGGGTCCCGGGCAACTTGACCGATATGCGCGCCCAGCGCATCGCCTTCGCGGCCACGAGCCGTCTCACCGAGGTCTTCCCGGTCGCGGGCGCGCACCTGCTCGACGCGATTCTGCGCCCCGTCCTCGGCAGCCGCCTGCTCGGGATGCTGCTCGCGCGCAGGAGCCGGTCCGCCATTCGGAAGGTCCGTTTCTTCCGCCGGTTCCTCGTCATCCCGGACATCCACATCGGCGACGCGGTCATGACGCAGGCGGCGCTGAGCGCCCTGCGGGACTTCTTCCCCGACGCCGAGGTTGACTATGTGGTGAACCGGATCGCGGGCTCCATCATCGAGGGGAACCCGGAGGCGAGCCGGATCCTGCCGATCTTCAGCGGCGCGCACCTGCCCACCGCGGACGACGTGGCGGCGCTGCGCGGCGTCATCCGGGACGGCGACTACGACCTGTGCTGGAGCTTCGGATCGTTCCTGGACCCGGCGGACGTGGCCCCGCGCGGCCTGCCGTTCGTCAGCTTCCTGACCCACGCGGCGCAGCTCGTGCGCAACGAGAACGACGACTCCGAGATCAACCACTTCAACTACCAGTTCTACCGGTTCGTGCGCCAGGTGCTCCTCACGGTCGCGCGGCCGGTTCGGTCGGATCGCTATCCGGGAGTGCGGACGACGTACTCGGACGAGGCGGTCTCTCAGGCGGCGCAGTACGCCGCGGAGGCCGGGGTGTCGCCGGGGTCGCCGGTCGTGATGGTGAACCCGGACGGAGCCTGCCGGTTCACGCTGGTCCCGTTCGAGGAGGAGGCTTCTCTGCTCGAGCGCCTGGCGTCGGCCACGCCGCCGGAGACGGTGATTCTCCTCGGGGCCGGACACAGCTGGAGCGGCGTGGGGCAGCGTCTCGTGGAAGCGGTGCCGACCGCCCTGCGCCGGAAGCTCCGGATCATTCCGAAGCAGCTGCCGTTGGATGCGTACGCCGCGCTCATGGACCTGGCGGACGTGTTCATCACGGGGGACACGGGACCCCTGCACCTGGCGGCCGCGCGGCGGTACTCGCGCTCGGGGCGCCATCGGTTCCGCAACCGCACGGCGGTGCTGTCGCTGTTCGGCGCGACGGTGCCGCGGATGTCCGGGTACGACTCCAGGCAGCCCGGCTTCCTGCCCGCCAACCAGGACGCCCCGTCCTGGAGCTATCAGGCGGGCAGTCCGTGCCGCAACCTCTCGTGCCTGAACAAGTACTTCAAGACGTGCCGGGCGGTCCGCTGCTTCGAGCACTTCGATGTCGCGGGGCTGACCGAGCTTGTCGCCTCGCATCTCGCACAGCTCGACCGGTCGGCAGACGATCCGCGCCGCTTCGAGGGCGCGGGGACTCCCGCGCCCGAGTCGCCCGCCGCGTGAGGGGGCTGCTGCTCTTCCTCCTGGCATTCGCTTTGGGCTTCATCGCGGCCGTCCCGATCGGCGGCTCACAGGTGGAAATGGCGAAGCGCGCGGTGCACGGACACCTGCGCGCCGCCGCCGCGGTCATCCTCGGCTCGGTCAGCTCGGACGTCATGTACGGCGCCGTGGCTCTCTTCGGCATCGCGCCCCTCCTCGAGACGCGGTGGGTATTGGCGTCCCTGAACGCCGCCGGGGCGGTGGTCCTGTGGGTCCTCGCGTTCCTGACGCTCCGGGCGAGTCGCAGGCCGCAGGAGCTCGGCGGAACGGACTCCCCTCTGGCCAGCCGGCGGTGGGCCTATCTGACCGGCTTCTCCCTGGCCGCCAGCAACCCGCAGATGATGCTGTCGTGGCTGCTGGCGGTCGCGCTGGCCAAGTACCTCGGTCTCGCGTCGCCGTTTCCGCCGGGCGCAAAGGCGCTCTTTATCGCCGGGGGCGCCGCCGGACTCGGCGGATATCTCACGGTGCTGGGAGCGGTCGTGTACCGCCTCAAGCACGTCATTCCGCTGTCGGCCATCGGCCGCGTCTACGTCTGGTTGGCCTTCACGCTGGTCGCGCTGTCGGGGGTGTTCGTGTTCGCCGCGGTGCGGTTCTTCGTCGCCGCCCCCTGATCGGCAGCAGGGGGCCCTTCGGCCGGCGCTAGAGGCCGAAGAGGTAGGAGATCTTCGCGAAGAAGCCGTCGGAGAGGCGGCTGGCCTGCCGGCCCAGTGCGCAGCGCGTGTCGAACTCGGAGCACGACGCGCCGTAGCCGAGGTAGACCAGCGTGCCGGGGCTGGGCCGGAACGAGAAGAGCCAGTCCACGCGCAGCAGCCTCGACACGGTGGGTCCGACGACGCTGCCGTCGATGACGATCGGCCCGCCGGTCGCCGGATCCCTGAGCGCGTCGCTCCGCAGGTCCGTATACTGGCCCACGACGCGGAAGAAGGTGAACCGCGTCGCCTGGTACTCCACCAGGAGGCGTGGGATGTCCTCGCTCGAGAACCAGGTGCCATCGAGCCTGTGAAGCACCAGCCGGGAGTACTGGCCGGAAATCCGCAGCGCCCGGGTGGGCCTGAGGTCGATCTGCCCGCTCACCGACGCGTAGGTCCCGCGGGATCCCTCGGGGAAGATCGCCGTCGCCCCGCCGCCGGCGCTCACGGTGCCGGTGAACTGGCGCCAGGTGGGCGTCGTGAGGCCCCCGGTCACCGACCACAGATTCGTGAGGGCGCCGGGGATCGCGAACGGGTTGGTGAGGGAGCCGGAGGGCGTGACGGCGACGCGATACGCGCCGTAAGGCTGGCCGTTGTAGCCGACGGAATTGACGTTGAAAGTGTAGTCCTGGCGCGTGAACGTCACATTGGGCTGCCACCAGCCGCGCAGCGTCGCCTGGAAGGTGTAGTTCTCGCTCCCCTCGACCGGGGACTGCTTGGCGAAGCCGTCGTAGCTCCACAGCCGGTCGAAGCGCTGGAAGGCCGACCAGGTCTCGACCAGCGCCCCGCGGCTCCCGTAGCCGGTGAAGCGGTTGAAGTAGGAGACGTCCACGACCCCGGTCCGGTTGATGAACCCGGCTGCGGCGTCGAAGTCGGGCGCGATGCCCGTGGCGTTCAGGTGGAAGCCCCACAGCGTGCCGGTGCGATCCCAGGTGGCCTGGGTCAGCGTGCCGCGGTGGAAGCCGCTCGAGTCGCGGAGCCAGGACGCCACGGCTTGCACCTCCACGTAGTAGAGCCGGGAGTGCACGATGTGGACGTCGGCGCCGGCCAGCCGTGAGTAGTCGCTGCCGTCGTCCCGCGTCGTGGCCACGAGGCCGACGTTGGAGAGCGGTCCCAGGTCGTACTTGATGCGGCTGATGCCGAACAGCGGATGGTGGCCGGTGAGGGACTCCGACGTGGCGTCGGCGGCGCCGATGGCGGCGATGGTCCAGGGCCCCGCCTTGCCCGCGAGCTTGGTGCCCCAGTCGGGGTTCACGATCTGGCGGGTGTAGATCAGGCGCGTGGCGAGGTTGAACGATCCGTTGGGCGTGTCCAGGAGCTCCAGCCCGTCGAGGAAGAACGGGCGCTTCTCCGGGTAGAAGAGGGCGAACCGCTGGTTCAGCGTGACCTGGCCGACGTCGGCCTCGACCTGCGAGAAGTCGGGCTTGTAGGTGCCGTCGAGCGACAGGTTGGGCGTCAGGCCGTAGTGCGCGTCCAGGCCGAGCCGCGTCGTGTCCGCGTACCGATACCTGCCAGTCGTATCCGGCGCGCCGTCCACGCGCTCGGTGGCCACCGGCGTGAGGTCCAGCACCAGGCCGCGACGCAGGTCGTGCAACCCGTCCAGCCACCCCGACTGGTTCATGAAGCTCGCGCTCGCGCGGACCACCGGCGCCCAGGAGTCCTGGTAGCCGGAATGCTGGACCCGCCTCAGCACGTTGAGGCCCCACGACTGCACACGGCCGCCGCCGTAGCGCAGGCTCTTGAACGGAATGCGGATCTCAACCTCGTACCCGCCTTCGACCAGGCGGCCGCGGGACTCGAAGACGAAGTCGGGGTTCAGGTCCACGTTCCCGTCGAGGATGTTCATCGACCCGAAGCCGCCGCCGCCGCTGTACGACCCCCCCGCGCCGCCGCCGTACGCGTCGCTGCGGATCCCGTCCTGCTGCACCCCGTACGGATTGACGCCGAAGAGGAAGGCGCGCCGCCGGTCGTTGTAGGTGTCGAGGAGGATCTGGACGTAGTCGTCGGCGTTGATGTTGTCGCGGTCGGCGTGCGTCGCGTGCACCACGTCCCCGTGCACTTCGCGGGCCCGGATGCCGAAGTAGATCGCCGTCGACGAATACCAGACCAGGACCTCGGTCGGCTCCTCGGCGGGCCGCGAGTCCGACGGCTGGTACTGCGAGAACCCGACCAGGCGCGCCGCCTGCCGCCAGACCGGCTCGTCGAGACGGCCGTCCACCGTGATCGTCGTGTCGATGCGCGGGATCCGGACGTGCAGCTCGTGCTGCCGGCCGTCGTAGACGGGGCCGGAGTCGGTGGGTGCCTGCAGGAGCGCAAGGAGCGCGAGGGCCGGAATCACGGGAGCGGCAATCTACACGCGGCGCGGGCCCGAAGGAACTCGGGCCCGCGCGTTACGGCCTGGTATGGGGCAGCCTACGCGTATCGCAGCGCTGTGATCGCGGGGCGCGCGGCCGGCGCAGCGGTCATAGCGTATGCCCCACCAGGGCCTCGAGCGTTGCCCGGGCGATGAGGTAGTTGTACCGCGACTGCACCAGCCCGACCTCGGCCTGGTTCAAGGCGGTCTCCGCCGTCAGCAGGTCCACGATGGTGGAGGCGCCGAGCCGGTAGCGCTCCTGCTGCATCCGCAGACTCTCCTGGGCGGAGGCGACGGAGGTGCGCGACACGTCAATCTGCGCGGCGGCCGCGTCGAGCGCGGTCAGCGCCTGGATGAGGCTCGCGTCCAGCCCGAGCCGCGCATCCCGCAGCTTCGCCCGGGCGGTAACCGCGTTGGCGTCGGCCGTGACGACGCTGGCTTCCCGCTGGAACCCGTTGAAGATCGGGACGGAGAGCGAGAGCCGGACGTTCCACGTGCCGGTGTATCTGGTGCCCCGGTTGTACCCTATGATGGTGCCAGTCGAGTCGGTGATGGGACTGAGGGGAGCCGCGTTCCAGGGTAGTTGTTCGCCGGCCCACGTCTGGCTCCCGGTGAGGCTCAGCGTCGGGTAGTACTGCGACCGGCTCGCGGAGAGCAGGGCCTGCGCCGCCGTGACGCTGGCCTGGGCCTGCACGACCGACGGGGCGGTGGCCTCGGCGTCCTGGCGCAGCGCTGCCGTGTCGAGACTGCTGAGCCGGACCTCCAGCGTTGTGTCCGGCACCGCCGCGACCATTCCGTCGGCGCCGATCGCGCGCGCGAGAGTGGCCTGCGCCGTGAGCGCGTTGGCGCGCGCCTGGATGAGCTGGACCTCCGCGGTCCCGTAGGCCACGCTCGCCGTGAGCGAGTCGGCGCGCGTCGTGGCGCCGAGGCGGAGCTTCTCCGTGGTCAGCTTGAGCTGCTGTTCGGCCTGCGCGAGGTTGGCCTGCGAGACCAGCACCAGCTCCTCGGCCTCCCGCTCGTTGAAGAACGCCTGTTTGGTCGCGAGGTCCGTCGCGTAGTCCTGCTGGAGCAGCGCCGCCTCATTGAGGTTCATCGTTGCGTTCGCCGCCCGCATGTTCGCGCCGCGCTGGAAGCCGGTGAACAGGTTCAGCGTGGCGCTGAGACCGAACGACGAGTTGTCGGTGATCGGGAAGACCTGAGCGGCGCCGGACGACGCGTTGACGCGCTGCGGGCTGTTGCGGGCGGCGCTCCCGGTCCCGCTGATCGAGGGCAGATAGGCGCCCCAGGCCTGCATCACGCCCATATTGGCGATGCGTACGTTCTGCTCAGCCTGCACCTGCGTCGGGTTGACCTGCCGGGCGAGCAGGAGGGCGTCACTGAGGGTGATGCCGCGTGGCGGCGGCGTAGACGGCTGCTGCGCGGCAACCGGCTGCGGAGCGGCGGTCGGTGGCTGGGGCTGCGGTGTCTGCTGGGCCCGGGCCGCGCCGGCGAGGCCGGCCGCCAAACAGGCTGCGATCAGAGCGGATAGCCGGTTCGTCATGGTCTCTTTTCCTGTGCTGCGGCGGCGCTGTCGGCCCGGGCGCGCTCCGCCCGGTCGCGATCCAGCAGCTGTTGGTAGGGCGGCTGCTGCGCCGCTGTGAGCACGGCGCGGATCTCGTCGTTGACGCGGGTTCGCGCCGAGTCGATCTGCGGCCGGATGGTCACGAAGATCGCGTGCAGCTCGGGCCGATGCCGGCGCAGGATCGCGGCGACGGAATCGTGCTGTGCGGCCGTGAGGCCCAGCTCCCGGGTGAGGTAGCCGGAGTAGCCGTCACCGCGCCCGCGATGCGATGCCCAGCTCTGCACGGCGAGCCCGGCCGCGAAGCCGGCGACCGCCACGGCGATCAGCAATCCGATGGCCCAAGCCTTCGACTTGTCGAACATCTCGTGTCCTAGTTCCCCAATGTTTCGGCGAGAACGTACGCCGTCCCGGTGCTCGCGCCGACCAGATCAGCCGTCAGGGTCGGTGTCGCTGCAGAGGCGGTCTGCCCGCTCTGCAGTCCCGGCAGCGCCAGGACCAGCGCCAGGCCGACGATGGCGGCGATGATCCACGGCCGCGCCCACGCCTCCAGCGCGGTCCACGGCAGCGCCGCAGCCGTCTCGTGCGCCGTATGCCGCCGGTGCAGCGCCCCCGCCGCCCGCAGCAACACGGCGTCGGTGAAGGCGCGGCCGTCGTCGTCCGGCTCCAGATACTGCTTGAGCAGGTCGTTCATGTTTTCTCCATCTCGGCGCGCGGGTCGTAGGCCGCCAGCGCCACCCGCAGCGTACGGCGGGCATGAAAGACGTCGGATCGCACGGTCCCTTCGGGGATCCTGAGCACCGCCGCGATCTCCGCGTGCGAATACCCTTCCACGTCGAACAGCGTCACCGCGACCCGCTGCCGCTCCGGCAGCTCTGCGAGGGCCGCGTTCAGCTTGCCGCGAACCTCCGCCCCCATGGCGTCGGACACCGGCGACGGCGTGCGCGACGGCGCCCGCTCGTCCAACGCGTCCGCCCGCCGCACGGTACGCCGCCGTACCAGGTCGATCGCCGCGTTGGTGGCGATCCGCATCAACCAGGGACCGAACGGCCTCGACGGGTCGTACGTCTCGATCCGGTCGAGCGCGGAGAGGAAGGCGTCCTGTGCGGCGTCATCGGCGTCGTGTGCATCGCTGGTCACCGCGCGGGTCAGACGGCGGACCGCCGCCTGGTACCGCTGGACCAGCGCACCGAACGCGTCCCGATCGCCGGCGGCAGCCCGCACGGCGAGCGCGGCGTCGCCGTCCTCAGGTGTATTACGCAGGGGACATCCGGGGCGTTGGGAGGACGATCACCCGGCGGAGCCGAGTCCGAGTTCGCGTTCCACCGGCCGCAGAGCCTGGATCACGAAGAGAATGTGATCGTCGAGCGGGACGCCCAACTCCTCCGCGCCTTCCCGGATTTCGTCGCGGTTCACGTTCCGGGCGAACGCCTTGTCCTTGAGCTTCTTCTTCACCGACGGCACCTCCAGGTCGGAGAGGCTCCGGCTGGGGCGCACCAGCGCGCAGGCGACGAGGAACCCGCACAGCTCGTCCACGGCATAGAGCACCTTAGCGAGCTGCGTGTCGCGCGGCACCCCCGTATAAGATGCGTGGGCCAGGATCGCCCGTCGCAGCGGCTCGGGATACCCCTTCGCGGCGAGGATCTTCGCGCCTTCCGACGGATGCTCCTCCGTCGCGCTGCGGTTCGGATTGGGCCACTTCTCGTAGTCGAAGTCGTGGAGCAGGCCGACCCCGCCCCACGTCTCCTCGTCCTCGCCGAACTTCCTCGCGTACGCGCGCATCGCGGCCTCGACCGCGTACATGTGCTTCCGGAGGGCCTCGGAGGGCGTGTACTCGTGCATCAATTGGAGAGCGTCGGTGCGGTTCATGGTCCGTGAAGGGTAACGGGTTACGAAGGTGAACGAGCCGGCAGCGAGTGATAGGGTGATCTGGTGAGGGGGAGAAAGGCAAGGGCGGCGGCAGGAGGCGCCGCCGCCCTTGCGGTCTGAGGCGGGAAGTGGCTAGGACGGGCCCAACGCGAGCCGGGCGCGCTCCCGGTCGGCGTGGGCCATGAGCGTGCGGTATTCCTGCCTCAGGCGCCGCGCCGTCGCCTGGTCGCCCGCCCGCGTGGCGGCGCGGATTGCCCCGGCCAGTGCCCGCGCGCGCTTCGGCGCCCGGGCCAGGGCTGCGGTGTAGGCCGCCAGCGCTTCGGCGGGACGCCCCACCGCCAGGAGCAGGTCGCCCTGAAGCTCGCGCGCCGGCAGGATCGCGCCCGGCGTGACCGGGTGTTTCGGCGTGGCCTCCTCCAGATCCGCCGCCTCACTCGCCAGCTGCAGCGCTGACGTCGTATCCGCCTCGGCGAGCGCCAGCCAGGCCGACGCCGCGAGCCGCTGGGCGTGGACGGTGCCGGGCCAGATCGGCACTCGGGCCTGGGCGAGCGCGTCATCCACGGATGCCAGCGCGGCGAGCGCGTTCCGCGCGTCCGCGGTGTCCCCCCCGCGCGCCGCGCCGATGGCCCGCGCGAAGTGCGTCACGGCGATCGCTCCCGGCTCCACGAGGTCGGGCCGCAGCGTCAGCGCCGCGGCCTCACGCCACCGCCCGCGCTCCAGGGCGTAGCGCGCGGGAATCGCCGCGAGGGCGTACTCGGCGGCGGAAGCGTGGGGCGGCGTGAACTTCTGCATCCGGGCCGCTTCAGCCACGAGCCGCCGGGCCGCAGCGTCGCGCCCCTCCTGAAGGTAGGCGTACGCCAGGTAGTCCATGGCGTGCAGCCGCTGGTCCCACACCGCGTCCAGGTGCTGGGCGATCTCGTACTGCCGGGCCGCGGTGGCCGCGCCGATGTTGGACGCGATGGACGCGTCCCACATCCCCAGGCGCGTATAGATGTGCGACGGCATGTGCCGCGCGTGCGGGACCGACGGCGCAATGCTGGCGTACCGGACCGCTGCCCGCACCGCCCGGTCGGCCAGGGCCGGCGAGTCGTACGCGTGGATCAGATAATGGGCGAGGCCCGGGTGGTTGGGCTCGACCTGGAAGAGCGGCTCCAGCAGGTCACCCGCCTGCCGTTGCAGCGCGTAGGTCGTGTCGGGCGGCGAGTTCTGCGCCACGGCGACCAGGCTGAGTCCGAAGAAGATCGTCGCCTCGGTGTCTGCGGGCTCGGCGTCGTGGAGGCGCTTCAGACCGTCGCTCCACGCTCGCACCCGGTCCACGAAGCGCGTCTGCGCGCCGCCCGCATAGAACGCGCTGATCGCGTCCACGTAGCCGCGCTCGCGCGGCGTGGGAGCGTTCGCCTCCTGCGCCCGAGCCGACAGCGCGGCCCCCTCCTCGACGTCCTGGACGGACGACGGCGCCCAGAGCGGATGCATGAGACTGGTGGCCTCTCCCCAGTATGCCAGGGCGCAAGTGGAGTCGGCTCGTGCTGCGTCGCCGAAGGCCTGGCCCGCCTCCTCGTACCAGAAGGAGTGCAGCAGCGCCACGCCGCGCTCGACGCTCGCCGCGGCGGCGGCACTGCACGAGGAGGGGAAGCGCACCCGTCCCAGGGCGGGCGGCTTGCCGCCGTGTTCCGCCATGTCCATCTGAGCCGCGAGCGGGGAGGCGAGAAGCAGCAGGCACAGGACGAGGAGCGGCGCGCGCGTCGTCATACAGAACTCTCGTTGTCGGGAATGACGGGAAAGTGCCCGACGTGCCCCGCGAGGTCAAGGGCGGCTGCGGGGCTGTGCCGTCTCCTCGGCGGCGAGCGCCAGCGCGACGCCGTTGGTCCAGCCGAACCCATCCTGGGCCGGGTATTCGCCGCCGCCGGCAGCCCGCGCGGGGTCCACCACGTCGTACTTCTCCATCATCCTGCCGGTCGCGTGATAGGTGCGACGGTTCAGCGCGAGCCATCTCGCCCGGACCGTGTCCGCGAGGTCCGCTCCGCCGTAGCGCCGCACCCCCTCGATCGCCATCCACTCCAGGGGCGCCCACCCGTTGGGCGCATCCCACTGCTGCCCCGAGGTCACCAGCGTCGTCACGAGGCCGCCGCGGCGGAGGAAGTCCCGCTCGAGTCGCGCGGCCACCGCACGCCCCTGCTCGAGCGTGGCGAGTCCGAAGTAGAGCGGGACGGCGGCGGCCAGCGTCGGCCGGCCACTGACCCGCTTGCCGGTCCGCCAGCGCACGTCGTAGAAGAAAGCGGTTGCCGAGTCGTACGCCGCGGCGAGCAGACCCCTCCGACGTTCTGCCGCGGCGGCCGCGAAGCGCCGGGCGACGGCCGTGTCTCCCGCGTGCGCACGAAAGGTCCTGAGCGCCGCGATCATGCGTTCGGATTCGAACAGCAGGCTGTTGAGATCCACCGGCACGAGGTCCGTCGTCTCCAGCGTGCGCAGGTCCGTCGGATCCCGCATCCATCGGCTCGAGAAATCCCAGCCGCTCTCCGCGGTCGCCCGGACGTTTCGGTAGAACGCCTGGCGCTGCGCAGCGGGCACCCGAGAACCCAGCTCGGCGTCGTGGCGGTAGGCCTCCGGCCGCGGCTCGGCCAGGTCATCCCAGTAGCGGTTGAGGAGCGCGCCGTCCGCGAGCCGCACGACCCGGCGATACGCCTCACCCGGCGCGAGGCGCGTGGCGCCATCCATCCAGAAGGCGTGCTCGCGCTCCAGTGCGCCGAGGTAGCGGAGCGCGTGCGCGGTGTCGGTCGCACCTGCGTAGAGCCCGACCATCGCCGCGAAGAACGGTGGCTGGCTGCGACTGAGATAGTAGGAGCGGTTGCCGTTGGGGACGTGGCCGAAGCGCGCGATCAGGGATGCGAAGTCGTCGAGCATGCTGCCCACGAGATCGGTGCGGCCGCTCGCGAGGAGCCCCAGCATCGTGAAGTAGGAGTCCCAGTAGTAGACCTCGCGGAACCGCCCGCCCGGGACGACGTAGCGCTCGGGAAGCGGGATCAGTGAGGAGCGGGCGTTCGAGGTGTCCGGCGGCGAAGCGCGCGTGAGGACGGGCCAGAGCGCGCGGAGATGCGCCTCCATCGTCGCCGACGTGTCGGTGCGGTAGCCCGTGCCGTACTCCGCCGGCAGGTCGAAGTGCCGTGCGACGAACGCGTGCAGGTCGAACCCCGTGGTG